>ERZ1047472.6-NODE-6-length-295915-cov-16.401984_pt1 | contig 295915 bp, 223 predicted proteins | sample MGYA00383095_ERZ1047472 | MGnify/ENA primary metagenome ERZ1047472 (study PRJEB29581, sample SAMEA5548365) | metagenome | biome: marine; feature: coastal; material: water | depth 1 m | study: Short-term variability in the microbial, nano- and picoplankton dynamics... | reverse complement strand
CTTGAACCCCTGCTGATCTACCTTGTAATAATTGATCAACAGAACCAGATTGATTGGCAATGTCTTCTGCTACTTTAACAGATGTTATTGAACCCGTAACATCTTTCCTAAGAACACTACCATAACCAACTACTACAATTTCCTCTAATTGGGTTGCATCTATTTCTAATTGTACATTAATTGTAGATTTGTTTTTGACATTAACCGTTTCTGTTTTGTAACCTAAATATGAAAAGATTAAAATTTGTGAACTATTTTTAGGCACTGAAATCATAAAATTTCCATCAAAATCTGAGACAGCTCCCAAACTTTCAGTATTTTTAATTTGAATTGTTACACCAGGTAATAAGTTGCCCGTCTCGTCTTTAATGGTTCCTGAAATTGTTGCTGATTGAGCATAAATTATTACAGGTAAAAAAAGTAATAAGTAGAATAGTCTCTTCATAATTCTTAGAGTAATTATTGGTTTGTATTTGTTTTTTCTTGTGTAATGACATTTGTTTTCAACATGTGAAATCCTCAAAAAAAAATTACTTTTCTTTAATTATTACAAATTTAATCGCATAATGCTTGTTGTGTTTGTAATATTTGAGGAAAAAAATAACATATTTGAAGCAAGCCAGTATATTTGCGGGCTCATTTATTTAATCCCACGTTTAATTTTATACCTTTTCAAATGTAAAATAGATTCTGCACAAAATAAGGGCGTTATGGTTAATTAATAAGGTGAAATGTCTTTTTTAAATAATAAGTGTACTACCAAAAACTTCACATTAAAAAGAAAACATTCGTTTTTATAAAATGACGATTATATTTATATTCTTTTTCTACAATATATTTTTTATTTGTAATTTCATCAATCATGAGAATATTTAAATTTAAACACACTTTTTTTTTCTTTTTGATTTTCAGTTCAATAATTGGTCAGGAAAATCAAAATGAGTACAATTTTGTTCCTATCGATGATGGTTTTACGCAAAGTGCCATTACAACTATTTTAAAGGATAATGAGGGGTTTACTTGGATTGGGACTAATAGTGATGGATTGTTTAAGTATAATAGTACAGATTTTAAGAGTTACAAACAAGAGCTAAATTCTAAAAAAGCTTCTTTAAATAGTTCTATTGTTTACACAACATTTCAAGATTCTAAATATAATATTTGGGTAGGAACTGAGCTAGGTCTTAACTTATATAACAAAGAGTTAGATAAATTTGAAAACATCCAACTCTTAAAAGATCAAAAAAAAATTAATATACCTGTACATGCAATTACAGAATATGATGAAAACACCCTGTTATTTGGAACCCATGAACATGGATTGTACAAACTAGACAAAAAAACACTTTCATCTAAATTAATTAAGTTTAAAGATAATGAACCAACAATTAGCTTGCAGATAAATGCTATTGTAAAATCTTCTAATGGTCGATTTTTAATAGGTACAAACCAAGGATTAATGACTTTTGATCCTTATGATGAAATTTTACAACTAGCAAAGTTTAATACAAAAAACGATTTAGAATTTATAGAAAATGCCATAGAATCTTTGTTGGTTACTGAAAATGAATCTGTTTGGATTGGTACTGTTTCTTCTGGATTATATAAAATTATAAGCAACAAAAACGATGTATATGCTATTGAAAAATATGCAATCACTAAAAAAAGAATTATGTCTTTAGCAGAAAAACAGAATGCGAATATTTTGTGTGCTACAGAAAATGATGGTCTTTTTGAAATAAACCCATCAACTAAATTTACAGAAAACTACAGGCAAAATAAACTAAATAATAAAGGTGTAAAATCTAACTCAATTTGGACAGTTTTTACTGATGATAAAAATAGAGTTTGGTTGGGTTATTACAATAGTGGTATTGATATCCATGATGATTTTTACAATAAATTCAATTCCATAAAAAGTTTGCCTTTTCTAAAAAACTCTTTAAATTCTAATTCTGTTACTGGTATTGCAAAAGATAATTTTGGCAGATTATGGATGGGAATGTTTGATGGTGGCGTAGATGTTTATGATCCTAAAAAAGGCACTTTTACAAATTTATTCAACCAAAATAATAGAATTGCGAAAGGATTGAATAATCTTGGAATTACGGCTGTTTTTATAGACAGTCGCAAAAATATTTGGATTGGTACTTGGAGTTCTGGTCTATATCTTTTAAAATTTAACTCTAAAAAATTTATAAATATCAATAAAACATCAAACAAAAGTATTTTCACCACAAATAGAATTATGACTTTTGATGAAGATTCTAAAGGCAATATTTGGATTGGTACTTTTTCAAGTGGATTGTACTCTTATCACCAAACATCAGAAAAATTTACACACTATAAATCAAAAAATTTCTTAAAATACAATATTGATAAAAGTAATATTCGAAAAGTTTTAGTCGATAAAAATGATGCCATTTGGATTGGTTCCAGAGAAGGTGTTTACAAAGTTGAAAATACCAATTCGAACACTTTTAATGTAAGTTCATTTAACAACGAAATGAATTTGGATCTTGAGAACAACAGCAATTATTCTATTAAATCCAACATTATTTATAGCTTGTTTGAGGACTCCAATAGCAATATTTGGATAGGAACTTTAGGTAATGGTTTATCTAAATATAATGCTAAAAACAACACTTTTAAAAGATACAACACTAACAATGGTTTAATTCATGAAACCATTTTTTCGATAATTGAAGATAAAGATAAATCAATTTGGATTGGAGGAAACAAAGGGCTTTCTGCACTTAATACAAAAACAAATACGTTTACAAACTTTAATAAAACTGATGGTTTATTATCAAATACATTTAATTACAATGCAGTTTTAAAAGATGACAATAATGTATTATTTTTCGGAAATTCTAAAGGAATCAATTATTTTAATCCATCAAAAATAGTTTACAATAAAGAAAAACCAATTGTTTATATAAAAGACTTAAAATTATCGAATGATATCGTAAGTATAGAGGATGAAAATTCACCACTAAAAAAAATAATTTCTAAAACTGATGAATTAACTTTAACATATAAACAAGCAGTATTTTCTTTAGATTACTCAGGAATAAATTACACCAGAAGTGAAAACAATCAATATGCATATTTCTTAAAGGGGTTTGATAAAGATTGGAGTTTCGTTGGCACAACCAGAAACGCATCTTACAAAAATGTTCCACCAGGAAATTATACTTTTATGGTAAAAGCATCTAATAATGACGGCTTTTGGAATGACAAACCTACTAACTTAAAAATTAAAATTCTTCCTGCTTGGTGGGCCACAAATACTGCCATTTTAACCTATATTTTATTACTCGGACTTTTTATTTATGTAGTTTATAAATACGTAAGAGCAAGAGTTAGAGAAAAAATAATTTTAAATTTAGAAAGACAAGAATACAAACAATTTGAGGCTTTGAACGCAAAAAAAATTCAATTTTTTACCAATATTTCCCACGAATTTAGAACTCCACTAACCCTCATTTTAACCCCTTTAGAAGATATATTAGAAAGTAATAATTTAATCTCTGACGATTTAAAAGAAAAGCATAATATTATCTACAAAAACGCAAAACGCCTTTCTCGATTAATTAATGAGTTAATGGATTTTAGAAAACTTCAGTTTAATAAAATGAGCATTAATGCCTCACAAATATCTGTGGTCCCATTTATAGAGGAAGTTGTTAGTCATTTTGAAGAACAAGCCTCTTTACAAAACATAAAACTTTCTGTAGAATACGATCAAAACAATTTTATTATTTGGTCAGATCCATCTATGTTAGAAAAAATAATTTTTAACCTGTTATCAAATGCCTTTAAAGCTACACCTGCAAACGGATCTATTACAGTGCAAATAAACAAACCTGAAAAACTAATTTCTTTACCATTAGTAACCAAAACTAAATCTTTAGAAGCCATAGAAATTATTATAAAAGATACAGGTTTAGGAATCAAAAAAGAAAATTTACATAAAGTTTTTGATCGTTTTTTTCAAGGAAATGAAAAGAATAATCAATATAACGGAGGAACAGGAATTGGTTTAGAGTTAGTAAAAAATTTTGTAGACCTACACAAAGGAAAAGTAATTTTAACCAGCAAAGAAAATATAGGAACACAATTTAAAATATATTTTCCTCTAGGATACGAACATCTCAAAGAAAATGCCAATAATAAATTTAAAGAAACCATAAAAGAAAGTATTACTGTTAAAAATAAACCATCAGATAATGTAAATACAGAAGAAAAAGAGGTTCCCAGTAAAAAGATGATACTTATTGTTGAAGATACCGCAGAGTTAAGATCTTACATAAAAAATGAGTTGAAAGAAGATTATATTGTAAAAGAAGCAGAAAATGGTTTAGAAGGATTAGAAAAAGCAAATAAATATCTTCCAGATATTTTAATAACGGATGTAATGATGCCAATTATGGATGGTTTTGAGTTATGTGAACGTATAAAAAGCGATATTAAAACTAGTCATATACCAATATTAATGGTTACTGCCAAAGGAATGCAAATAGATAAATTAAAAGGAATTGACTCTGGTGCAGATGTATATTTAAACAAACCATTTAATATGAAAGTATTAAAATCGCATTTAAAACAATTGATTTCTAGTAGACAAATTTTGTTTGATAAGTATTTTAATAGTGTAAGTACATCAATAGATGCAAATAACACAACATCTTTAGACAAAGAATTTATGAATAATGTTTTATCCTATATAAATGAAAATATTAATGATGAAAAATTAAATGTAGAACATTTAGCGTCAGAGTTATTCTTAAGCAGAAGTAAATTATATCGAAAAATTAAAGCATTAACAGGAGATACAGCCAACGAATTTATTAGAAAAGTGCGTTTAGAAAAGGCAAAACAACTTATAAAAAATACAGAACATACTATTAGTGAAATATGCTATAAGGTTGGTTTTTCTTCTCCCTCCTACTTTACAAAGTGCTTTAAAGATCATTTTGATGTTTTACCGACTGAAATAAGAGAAAACGTAACTAAAAAATAGTCTTTTAAAAATGATTTTCTTTTAATTCAGTAATTTGCAATATATTTTTAGTAGTAAAATATTTCATCATGAAAAAAGTTAAAATACAGATTTTTTATGGATTGCTCGTTGTTGCCGCTTTTTTTTACTTTAATGTAATTAAGAATTCAGAAAACACAGACTATGAAGAATATCCTACATGGATTGAAATGATGGAATCTCCAAACGTAAATATAAAAGATGCAAGAACAGCTTTCGATACTTACTGGAAACATAACAATCATTTCAAAGGAGATCGTTCGAAACAATTCTAACTATTATTGGCGCGGAGAATTAGACGATATTCGTATCTATTCGAAAAGTCTTAGCGAACAAGAAATAGAAAACCTATACACGAGTGGTTCATTAAGCACCCATAATTTTAAATTGAACAATACCATTGAACTATTCCCAAATCCATCAAGAGATTTTATTAAAGTTTCTGAATTAACAACCAAAAAAAATTACACAATTTTTACCGTTTTAGGTTCAGAAATTAAACGTGGTAGTATTTCAAATAATGAAACTATAGATGTTAGAAATCTGACTACGGGTCAATATTTTCTAAAGTTGGATAATGAAAATAGTATTAAATTTATCAAAGAATAACAATACCTATAAATTTGGTGGTACATAGAAAAATAGAGTTTAAATCTAAGTTGTTTTACTCAAGTCCAAACCAATATAATTCAACCTCTCTCCCACTCGCTTCAGAATTAAGCGCTGTAAAAATATAATTAAATACTTATTATAAAATTAATAACTCTAAGACTGCAGATTGAAACTCCACAGCTTTTATTCTTGTGAGGTAGCAAAAAGTTCTAGTTCAGCCTTCATTAAAGAAGGATCAAATAAATGCGACTCTTCAACGATTTCACCATTTTCCCATCTAAAAGATATATGAACAGGAAGTTCAATGAGGTTTCCACTTGTTTTACCAACTGCTGACCATTTAAACCATGTATTCGTCCATGTTTGGCCACTATCGTATGCTTTTGTTTCAACATATATTGGTTCATCTAACCCCTGAATATTAAGCATTTGAATATTGTCAAACGCTTTATGTTGTATATCAATTAAACCGATAAGTTCAGAAAGTGGAGTTTGCTCTACACTTCCAAGAAATAAAGCGATTTTATCATCATCAGCCCAAAGTTTTTTTAACCCATCAATATCATTATTTAGATAATGTTTGTAATGCCCTCTTATTGCATTCGATTTATCATCTTCAAATTCAACGATAGTAACACCCGTTTTATTACAACCAATTGCTGCAATGATAATGAACAGTAATGCTATTTTTTTCATATTTTACGTTTTTTATTTTTTGATATTCTGAATATAATAAATATTATCATTATTTCAAAATACAACTAATTTACAGGACTTTAAATTGATTTTTTAAATGGAATTATAATATCCGATCATCATATTTCCGAATAAACTAGAAAGAAATATTTATTTAAAGATTTAGAACTCCTAAAAATATTTGTTTAAAATATAAACGGTTATTCTAGAGTAGTTATTCTTACAACCTTTTTCAGAATATAGATACATGCTATCTTAAACTAACGATAAAAACTTATGACTCAAAAAATTGGTAAGTATTTTGCTCATTTATTACCCTTTATTTGCACTATAAGCAACCCTTAAATGGGGCTATATAAAGCTATGTTTGTGAGCATAAAAATGAATTTTAATTAATAAAACCTAACAGTTCGTTAAAACAAAGAGGCAACAATTTTATCTTGGTTTAACAAACTAAAACTACAAACTTTTATGAAAAAAATTATTACACTACTGATGCTCTGCTATTGCTTTAGCATGAATGCACAAACAGCTATTGCCAATAAAGGTGAACTTACATCTTTGATAGACGATTGGATCGCTGATCCTAGTGACGTTAAATTTACAGATAATACAAACGATCCGTATTACGGTTTGATAGGTGATTGGAATGTAAGCGCTGTAACAGATATGAGCAGTGCGTTTGCAAATAAAGCTACTTTCAATGCAAATATTAGTGGTTGGGATGTAAGCAATGTGACTAATATGAATTCAATGTTTCTAAAAGCAATTGATTTCGATCAAGATATAAGCTCTTGGGTTGTAAGCAATGTGACTGATATGACAAAAATGTTCAAAGGTGATGCTGGTAATAATAACTTTTGTAAATTCAATCAAGATATTAGTGGTTGGAATGTAGGTAAAGTTGAGTCTTTTTTTGCTATGTTTAATGAAGCTAATCTTTTTAATCAAGATATTAGCGGTTGGGATGTAAGCAGCGCAACGAACATGAGACAAATGTTTAGAAAAGCCGCAGCTTTTAACCAAGATATTGGTAGCTGGAATCTAAGTAAAGTGACGAATACTCAAGCCATGTTCTGGGACGCAACAGCATTTAACCAAGATATAAGTTCTTGGGATGTGAGTAAGGTTACTCAAATGCACCAAATGTTTCAAGGAGCAACGGCATTTAACCAAGATATAAGCGCTTGGGACGTGAGTAGCGTTAGTACTATGAAAACTATGTTTAAAGGTGCCACGTCATTTAACCAAGATTTAAGTTCTTGGGACGTCAGTAATGTGATTATTAATGGGTCGGGTAAAAACTTAATGGAGGAAATGTTTAATGGAGCAACTGCATTTACCCAAGATTTGTCTAGTTGGTGTGTTACAAATCTTGTGACGTTACCACCAAATTTTGCTACAGATTCAAATATAACAAACTTACCTGTTTGGGGTACTTGTACTGCTACTTGGACAGGTGCTACAAATAATGATTGGGATACTGCAACTAATTGGGATACTCCAAAAGTACCTGACGCAAATAGAGATATCACAATCCCATCTGGTTTAACAAATTACCCAACAGCAACAACGGCCTTAACTGTAAATAGTTTAACACTAGCATCTGGTGCGTCTTTTATTACTTCATCTGCTGTAACTGGTGATGTAACTAGTAAAAGAAACTTAAGCGTTGCTGATAAATGGTATTTAGTTTCTAGCCCTGTAAGTGGAGAAATAATGACAGACATGAGAACTAATAACAGCTTTGCAGATAATGGAACCAAAGTAAGTTTCGCTCCTTACGATAACTCACAAGCAGACTCTAACAATAGATGGGCTTATTTTTCAAATACTGCTACAGATGCCTTAGTTGATGGAAAAGGATATTCTACAAAACTAACAGCAGCCGGGGATGTTTCATTTACAGGTAGCTTAAACACATCTAATATCACAGATATTAGCTTAACTGACAACAGTACAGCGAGCGGAAATGCATTAAACTTAATAGGAAACCCTTTTGCCGCTTATGTAAACTTATCTTCTTTATTAACAGCAAATGATGCTGGAGGTAATGATTTATTAACGGAATCATCTGTTTGGATTTGGAATCAAGCAACTAATACATATGATGCGTATAATTCTGGAAGTTCCTTTGAAATTGCACCAAATCAAGCATTTTTTGTGAGTGCAGATGGTAACTCTTCTACATTTACAATAACAACAGCTATGTTATCTCACCAAGCAACAAGTACTTTCCAAAGATCAAGTGGAAAAGGGGAAATTAAATTATTTGTAAATAATGGTAAATCTACAAGAGAAACTAAAGTTTATTATTTAGATAATGTTTCTGCTGGTTTTGATAATGGTTATGATAGTTCAGTTTTTAGCGGCGAGGAAAATTCTTTCGAGTTATCAACTGCATTGGTATCAAATAATGAAGGAAAAAAGTTAGCAATACAATCTTTACCAAACTCAGATTTAGAGGCTATGGTGGTTCCTGTTGGTTTAAAAGCAGCAGCTGGAAAAGAAATTACTTTCTCTGCAGAAGCTATGAATTTACCTGATGGTATTAAAGTATTTTTAGAAGACAGAAATACAAATACTTTTACAATTTTAGATGAGGCGAATGCAACGTATAAAATTACTTTAACAGAAGCATTAGATGGTATTGGAAGATTCTATATCCATACAATACAAAGTGCTTTATCTATTGATAATTTATCATTAAATGGAGTAAGTATTTATAAAACAAACGCTTCTACATTAAGAGTAACAGGTTTACAACAAGGGAAAGCCTCTTTATCTTTATTTAATGTTTTAGGCAAACAAGTAATAAGTACTTCTTTTGAAGCTAATGGTAATAAAGATATTTATTTACCGAAATTAGCAGCGGGTGTTTATTTTGCAAAAGTGCAAACAGCAACAGGAAAATTAAGTAAAAAAATAATTTTAGAATAATTAACGAGAATTTAAAAGAAGATAGATCATGAAAAAAAATATAGAAAATAATCAAGAAATTACTCGTAAAGAAGCTGTTAAAAAAATTGGTACTTATGGTAAATATGCAGCCTTAACTGCATTGGGTACTTATTTGGTATTAAATCCACAGAAAGCGCAAGCACAGAGCCCTGAAGAACCAGGAACAGGGTTTTAATATATATTATGTAAATTATAAAACAGGGTTAAATTATTGCTAATTTAACCCTGTTTTTTGTTTCACTAAACTTAAATTATAAGAAAAGAAACTAATTATTATATAATGTTTTTTGGGGCTTGTAAACCAAAAGTCATTTAGAGAATTATTAAGAAAACTAGACATCTATTTAAAAGTCATAAATGTTGATAACATGAGAAGTATAGACATTGGTAAAAACAAGTAAAAACACCTATTGACAAATAAAAAACTCACACCTATATTTGAAATAAAATACGAATAGAACAAAAGTAAATAAAACATTGTAACTCATTTAAAAATGAATAGACCTACAATTAAAATAGAGAAAAATATACTTGATAAATTTATCGAGATTTTGACCTTTCTATTAATTATAGTTTCAATAATTCTAATCATAACTTATTATAATCAATTACCTGAAAAATTACCGATTCACTTTAATTGGCCTTCAAAAGACAAAAATGGATTTGGAACAAAAGATTTGTTGTGGTCAAATCCTATAATTTGTGGAATAATTGGAATGTTAATTTATAAACTGAATCAATACACGTTGACCTTAAATTATCCTAAAGAAATTCTAAAGAATAATGAAGAATTTAATTATAAGATGTCTACTCAAATGTTGCGTATTATATCACTAATTATTGCATTTATGTGCTTATCGTTAACACTTACTTCCATATTAAATGGACTTGGAAATGAAACAGAATTTGGAAAATATTCCAAATCAATATTTCCTATTTTATTTATTGGAGCTCCAGTTTTTTATATAATCAGGATATTAACAAATAAAAAAAATAGGCACAACAGCCTATTTAACAATAATATTTAACCACCATACCGAATAAATCACCGTTAGAAAATTTTATATTTCCATCAACTTCTAGCTTCGTATCACGTTAACGGCCGAATTTTGCTGAACTTCCTGTGCAGTGATTCACAAACTAAGTACTAAACTAAACATTAAGTGCGTTAAAATCCGCCACCCAAAAATACATGAAATATTTGTATTTTTGAGAACACTTAAAAATGTTTTGGATGAAAAAAATTACAATTAAAAAAGTATTGATACTGTTTGCTTTTATTCTTACGGGGAGTAAAACATTTGCTCAAATTCAGCCAGCAGGAACTTGGTCTGCTATCGGAGATGTTACTATTTCTAAAGTAACAACAGATGCTGACAATGGAGATGGTGCAGGAGACGGTGCACTATATATAGATGGTATAACATCTACAGTTGGTCAAGGGATCTTATTTACTTTTGATGGTACCATGCAAGAAGGAAATACCTATGCGATCAATTCACACATGTTTAATTCGAATAGCTTTTATGTTAAAGTAAAAGTTACGCTCCATAACAAAACAGATGATACAGCATTGGCGGTAGATGTAGATGATGGAACAATCATGCAGAATGGAGAAGTACATAACATTGATTTCTCGTATACAGCTATTGCATCTGATGCAGGCGATGTGTTAGAGTTGCGTTACACCAGAAATGACGATGGAAATACTGCGCGAAATTTTAATGTGGATAACGCTACTTTGAATGGAAATACGCTAGGAGCTAGAACCCTTATATTTTCAGAAGATTTTAGATATCCAAATTCAGGAAGAGGCTTTGAAGCAAGAATAGTGAGTGATGGAGGTCATTCTAATGCTAGTAAAATACTTGAAAGGTTATCTGATATTCCTGACTCAGCAGACAGCAACAGTCTTTTTGACAACTCTTTAGATAGAGACGCTAACAGAATACCAAACGGCGCAGCAAGAGAACAGAGAATAATTTCCACAGCGGGTAATGACACTACCACCAATTATGCTGTGGATGCCTATGCAGTGTTTACAACCCTAGATTTAACGGATGCAAATACACTGATAAATCCAAGTGATGATTATATATATGCAAGTTTTTGGACTCAAAGAAAATATGGAGATGGAGATATTGCAACTGTTACAGTAAGAGTAACAACTAATTACACAGGATATCCTAGCACCACAACTTGGACAACCTTGCCTTTACATTCAGGAAAATTAGGAGATTCTTCAGATGGTAGAAAATATGTGAAAGCGATGATAGATTTAAGTGCCTACAATGGGAGTACAACAGTTACATTAGCAATAAGATATCTTGGAAGTTCAAGTGCATATTCCGGATCAAACAGAAATGGTACTTTTTACATCTCTGACCTGCAATTTATCGCCCAAGATACACCTATAAAAAATGTTTGGAATGGTAATTCAGATTCAGACGTAGCGGAACCTGCAAACTGGAATACCAAAGCAGCACCAGTAAGTTCAACCAACAACTTAGTAATCCCTGGAGGTTTATCAAACTATCCAACAGCTACAACCGCATTAACGGTAACTAGTTTGACACTAGAATCTGGTTCGTCTTTCATGACATCGTCTGCTGTAACTGGAGATGTAACGAGTAAAAGAAATTTAGGTGTTGCTGATAACTGGTATTTAGTTGCCAGTCCTGTAAGTGGTGAAACAATGACAGACATGAGAGCAAATAATAGTTTTGCAGATAATGGCACCAAAGTAAGTTTTGCTCCTTATGATAACTCACAAGCAGACTCAAACAATAGATGGTCTTATTTTTCAAATACTGCCACAGATGCTTTGCTTGATGGAACAGGATATTCTACAAAATTAACAGCAGCAGGAGATCTATCATTTACAGGTAGTTTAAATACCTCAGATTTTACCAGTCTTAGCTTAACTGATAACAGTGGAGCAAGTGGAGATGCTTTTAATTTAATGGGAAATCCTTTTGCTGCGTATGTGAATTTATCTTCTCTATTAACAGCGAATGACTCCGGAGCTAATGACCTATTAACAGAGTCAACTATTTGGATTTGGGATCAAGCAGCTAATGAATATGATACGTATAATGCTGGAGATAGTTTTCAAATTGCTCCAAATCAAGCATTTTTTGTAAGTGCAGATGGGAACTCTTCGAGCTTCACAATTACTCAAGCAATGCTATCGCATCAGACAAGCAGTACGTTCCAAAAATCAAAAGGAAAAGGGGAAATTAAATTATTTGTAAGTGATGGTAATGCAACAAGAAAAACGAAAATTTATTATTTAGATCATGTATCTACCGGTTTTGACAATGGTTATGATAGTTCCATTTTTGGAGGAGTAACGAATGCTTTCGAGTTGTCAACAGAATTGGTTTCAAATAATACCGGAAAAAGGTTAGCGATACAGTCTGTACCAAACTCAGATTCAGAAGCTATGGTGGTTCCTGTTGGTTTAAAAGCAGCAGCAGGCAAAGAAATTACTTTCTCTGCAGAAGCTATGAATTTACCTGATGGTATTAAAGTATTTTTAGAAGACAGAAATACAAATACTTTTACAATTTTAGATGAGGCGAATGCAACGTATAAAATTACTTTAACAGAAGCATTAGATGGTATTGGAAGATTCTATATCCATACAATACAAAGTGCTTTATCTATTGATAATTTATCATTAAATGGAGTAAGTATTTATAAAACAAACGCTTCTACATTAAGAGTAACAGGTTTACAACAAGGGAAAGCCTCTTTATCTTTATTTAATGTTTTAGGCAAACAAGTAATAAGTACTTCTTTTGAAGCTAATGGTAATAAAGATATTTATTTACCGAAATTAGCAGCGGGTGTTTATTTTGCAAAAGTGCAAACAGCAACAGGAAAATTAAGTAAAAAAATAATTTTAGAATAATTAACGAGAATTTAAAAGAAGATAGATCATGAAAAAAAATATAGAAAATAATCAAGAAATTACTCGTAAAGAAGCTGTTAAAAAAATTGGTACTTATGGTAAATATGCAGCCTTAACTGCATTGGGTACTTATTTGGTATTAAATCCACAGAAAGCGCAAGCACAGAGCCCTGAAGAACCAGGAACAGGGTTTTAATATATATTATGTAAATTATAAAACAGGGTGAAATTATTGCTAATTTAACCCTGTTTTTTGTTTCACGAACACATAATTAAACCAAGTAAAAAACGATTCCAAAAAACGATTCCAAAAAACTATTTCCTATATTCTTTAGGTGTTTTTTGGTATTTTAATTTAAAACATTTCGTGAAATAAGAACGATTTGTAAAGCCAACCTCATACAATATTTCAGTAATATTCATTTGAGTTTCTTTTAATAAGCTGGCTGCTTTTTTTAATCTATAAGAACGTATAAATTCATTTGCAGATAAACCTGTTATAGATTTCAATTTTCGGTATAATTGCATTCTACTATATGCCAGTTCAGCTCCTAAATCAATCACACTGAATTCAGCATTCATTAAATTTACTTCAATAATGCCCTCTGCCTTCTCAATAAACTGTTTGTCAAAAGCACTAATTCCCACAATTTCTGAATTTAGGCCATCGTCATCATCTTTATACTTCTTTCTTAAAAACTCTCTTGTCTCCAAAAGATTTTCAATTTTAGCTTCTAAAAAACCTGCATTAAAGGGTTTAGACATGTAGGCATCTGCTCCGGTTCTAATACCAGCTATTCTATTTTCCATCGATGATTTAGCCGTTAATAGAATAATGGGAATATGATTTGTTATTTCATTGTTTTTTAGCTCTGTACATAACTCTTTCCCATTCATCTTAGGCATCATAAGATCACTTATAATTAAATCAGGAATATTTTCTAAAGCTAACTTCTTTCCTTCTAAACCGTCAGCAGCTTCTATAATTTGATAAGTTTCAGATAAAAGACTTTTAATAAAAGTTCTCATATCCACCTGATCCTCAACAATTAAAATTAGTGGCAGTTTACTCAGTTTAATTTCTCCGTCTTCGTTTAGTGTAGGAGCTTCAGTTAACACTGGCCCTAACTCTGTTTCAAAAACCGCCTCTTCAATTAGTTCATTTTCTTCTAAAAACTCAGTATTGTCATTATCAATATTAGAATACTCAACAGCAACAGGAAGACGAACAATAAATTTAGTTCCTTTCGAAACTTTACTGCTTACAAATATTTCTCCGTTGTGAAGATCAACCAATGATTTTGTTAACGCCAATCCAACACCAGAACCCATATGATCACCATCTAGAGAGTTCACTTGATAGAATCGCTTAAAAATGAACGGAAGTTTATCTGGCGGAATTCCGTGTCCTGTATCTTTCACAATTATTTCAACATTATTGTTTGATAAATCGATCAAACCTTGACTTCTTGAATTCTTGTTTACAGATACTTTAATTGATATTTTACCGTTTTCAGGAGTAAACTTTAAGGCATTAGACATTAAGTTATTAAAAATCTTTTCAAGCTTATCAAAATCAAACCAATCCATAAATTCATCTTGGTTGCTTTTAAAAACTATTTTAATATTTTTTTTATTCGCAAGTACTTGAAAAGAAGAAGTTAGCTCTTTACAAAAATTAACGATATCTATCTTTGAAACGGATAATTTTAATTCATTATTTTGAATTTTTCTAAACTCCAAGACTTGCTGAATTAGTTTGTACAATTGATTTGCATTACGTTGCATTAAGACTAGCATTTCTCTCACAGAATTACTTGTTTTATCCGATGCTATAAGTTTCTCTAAAGGACCCAATATTAGAGTCAACGGAGTTTTAAATTCATGAGAGACATTGGTAAAAAACTGAAGTTTCATCTTGTGCACTTCCTTTATTTTTTCATTTTCAAATTTCTCTAATTTAATTTGGGTGTTGTACTTTTCTTTTTCAATTATATAATTCCTGTAGATAGCCAGCAAAACGAGTAGTAAAAAAATGTATATAATATACATCCACCAAGTTTTCCAAAAAGGAGGTAAAACTTTCACTTTTATTTGAGTGTAATCATCATTCCAGATATTATCTTTATTCGCAGATTTTACTTTAAAAGTATAATTTCCGTCATTTAAGTTCGAATACCCCACAAAGCGTCTTTTAGCATCGCTGTAAATCCAATCATCATCATAGCCTTCCAGCATATATGCATATTTATTTTGTTCAGGAGACACAAAGTGTAAGGAGGCAAAATCAAATGAAAATGATCCATTTTGATATTTTAATTCAATTTCTTCAGTGAAGTTAATAGCTTTAGATAATACGATTTCACCAGAAATAGTGTCAGAAACTTTAACTGGTTTATTATCAATTTTTAAGTCTGTAATAACAGTTTTAGGTAAAAAACGAGAATCTAGAATATTGTTTGGATGAAATACGTTAAAGCCATTAATTCCCCCAAAATATAAAATTCCGGAAGGGCTTTTGTGAAAAGCAAATTTTCTGAAGTTTCTTGCTTGCAAACCATCTGATATATTGTAATTTTTAAAGTTATTTTTTTCAATGTTAAAACGAGATATCCCATTATTTGTGCTTATCCAAAGATTTTTATTACTATCCTCTAAAATTCCGTAAACCGCGTCACTTGCTAAGCCATCTTGCTCTCCATAGTGGACAAAATGAGTGTGCGTTTTACCATCTTTTTCTGTATTTACTATTTTACTAATACCTCCCCCAAAACTCCCAATCCAAATTGTTCCAGAATAATCCTCTTGAATTGTAAATATGTCATTATTAATTAAACTTTTTGGATCATTTTCCTTGTGAACGTATTGAATTATTTCAGAAGGTTCATTATTATTATCTCGATATATTTTGTTTAAACCTCCTCGAGTTCCTAACCATAAAACCCCTTTTTTATCCTCATAAATGGCTGTTAATTTATTACTAGTCAAATTAAATTTACTACTAATAGCAGAATTATATCGAGAGACTATTGGTAAGTCATTTCCTTGTCTTTTAGGTCTAAACCTCATTAAACCGCTACCCGCAAAAGACCCCATCCAAATGTCACCAATTTTATCTTTGTATAGAAGGTTGATTATATTTGTTCCAAGATTACCGTTCGTATTTAAAACATTAAAGTTCGTTTTTTCAATAATATTGTTGTTTTTATCGAGCTTTAAACGATACAACCCATTAGAACTGGTTGCCACCCATAAATACCCAAAATTATCCTTACATAAAGAAAAGACCTTTTCAGTGACAGATTTTTTACTATTTAATGATATATTTTTAAAAAATATATCTCCATCTTTAAAAAAGAGTTTATTTAAACCTCCATTAAAAGTTCCAATCCAAACTTCTTGATTAGACTCCTCATAAAAAGCGTTAATTATATTATCATTTAAACTAGCACTTCCATTTGAATTTTGCTTTAAATGAATAAAGTTTTTCTTAAATAAATCTATCTTACTGAGCCCCCCAGTAGATGTTCCAATCCATAATATTCCCGATTGATCCTTATATAAATCTAAAATAGAATTACTTTTTAATTGAGAGCTTTCGGATTTGGCGTTCTTTTTGAACTGTTTAAGTTTATTGTTTTTTGTATTCAATAAGAATAAGCCATCATTACGTGTACCAAACCAAATGTTTCCCTTATCGTCTGAAGAAATATTTTTAACCTTCGTTTTCAGACCATTAAGAGATACTCTACTAATTAATTCTACACTAGAAAATTTGTTATAAACTATTCTAAAGAGTCCCCGATCTGTTCCTACCCAAACAACACCATTTCTATCCTCAAAAAAAGACAGAATGGTCTGATTGTCAAATTGTTTAATTTGCTCTTTCTCGTGGATTTTTTCATTTGATTGAATTAATTCCTTTGATTGAATTTTAGGAAAAATTCTTTTTAATCCTTGGCTTGTACCTATTAAAATTTCACCATTCTCTCTTTTGTGTAAAACAGCGATATATAAGGTAGAAATTATTTTTTTATCTATTTTTTTAAAGGAGAAAGAAAACGGAACTTCCTTATTTTCAATTATTTCAAACAAGCCATTATTGGTAGCAATCCAGATAACACCATCGTCACCTTGAAGAATATCGTTTACCTTTATATTTTTATTTGCCGATTTTTGTTCGTTATATGAATTTAAATAACTGTAAAACTTACCTGTTTTTCTATCTAATACATTTAAATTTTTCTCTGTACCTATCCAGAGTAATCCTTTTTTGTCTTCAAACAATGCGGTAACCGAATTTTCAGAAAGACTAAATGGATCTCTATAATTATTTCTGTATGCAGTAAAATTATAACCATCATATTTATATAAACCATTAGGCGTTCCATACCACATAAAACCCTGCGAGTCTTGAAATATAGTTTGCACGGTATTTTCCAATAATCCTTTATCTGGATTTATATTACTAAACTTATAATTTTTAGTTTGAAGAATTTTATGCGTTTTTTGAGCATAAAGTTGAGATGATAAAAGTAAGAATATTATAATTTTGAGATAATTCACATTTGTAAAATTAGAATTTGAATAATATAATTTTTTGAGTTAAAAGTAATAAAAACTATATTTTTATTTTAATTACTCAAAACTAAATACTTACTCACAAAATTAACAAATATTTAGAAGGCCTTAAGTTTTTTTTTTAAAAAAATATATTACCGAATTATAAGATATCTATTATTATTGATAAACACTAATTCTTATCAAAACAAAATTGTTTTTTATTAGAAGATTATACTGAAATTTTTGTGTTAAATTTTGTTAAATTAGTGGGTTCTTACTCTTTATTAAATTTAGTATTTTTACCTACACTCAATACCCCTAGTTATTTATTAAAACAAACTAATATTAAAAAAAAACTGAATGAAACTGATATTTAAACTCTTGCCTAACGTTATTAAATTTTGCTTTGTAACATTATTAATTATTTCTTGTAATGGCCTATCAAAAAAAGAACAAGTTAATGATGACTCTTTTAAAAAAACAAATAAAAAACCTAATATTCTTTTAATATATGCCGATGATCAAGGTACATTAGATGCCGGATGTTATGGCACAGAAGATATCAAAACCCCTAATCTTGATGCTTTGGCCTCAGAAGGCATTAAATTTACGCAAGCATATGCACATACCGTTTGCTGTCCGTCAAGAGCGGGGCTTTTAACCGGTAGAGCACCTCAAAGAAGTGGTGTAAACCAATGGACGTCGTGTAATCCGAATGATAAAATAGGACGTGTAATGGATTTAAAAGAAATTACTATTGCAGAGCATTTAAAAAAATATGATTACAAAACAGCACTTGTTGGTAAATGGCATTTAGGAGCAACCTTAGATCACGGTCCTTTAGATCAAGGTTTTGATGAATTCTTTGGTTTTAGAGGTGGTTTTATAGATTATTATACACATCGTTTTTTACATGCAAAATGGCAAAAGCCTCAATTTCATGATTTATATAGAGGTAAAGAAGAAATTTTTGAAGATGGGAAGTACTTCCCGGATATGCAAGTAGAAGAGGCTAAAACATTTATAGAAAAAAATAAAGACGAACCATTCTTTTTGTATTTACCATTTAATCTACCTCATTATCCAGAACAACCAGATTCAACTTTCATAGCACAATACAAAGATTTAAAATGGCCTAGAAGTTCTTACGCCCCAATGATTACTACTTTTGACAATCGAATGGGTCAGGTTATTTCTAAATTAGACGAATTAAATTTGAGAGAGAATACGATTATCATATACATGAGTGATAACGGGCATTCAACAGAGGATTATTACAATTGGGATGTTAGTTATGGTGGTAATGGTGGGGGTGGCTATACTGGTAAATGGCGAGGAGCAAAAGGAAGTTTTTTTGAAGGTGGACTTAGAGTTCCAGCTGTGATTAGTTATCCTAAAAAATTTCCAAAAAATGAATCTAGAGATCAGGCTATTTTAAACATGGACATATTACCAACGCTTTGTGAAATATTAGAAATTCCTTTGCCAGAAAATAAGCTTGATGGAAAAAGTTTTTTATCCGTTATAAAATCTAAAGAAGCGAGTTCTTCCCATGAAGTATTCCACTGGATGTGGCAAGAAATGTGGGCAATAAAAAAAGGAAACTGGAAATTAATTTATGAAGGACATGATACAACGGGAAAATTCTCAAACCATCCAGAGAAAGAATTCGATATGCCAAAATATTATTTAGCAAATCTCAATGAAGAAAAACCTGAAGAGATAAACCATGCAGATAAATTTCCTCAAATAGTGCAAGAGCTGATTGCATTGCATGAAATTTGGGCAGAAGATGTTTTTGATGGATCTGGCTATAAAGACCCTAATAAAATTAAAGTGGTTGAAGTAAAAAAAGGAAAAGGAACTACGAAATTATAACTTAAGGTTTAAATAAATTAAAATAAAGAATATGGATTCATTAAGGTTGTTAAAATTATTTAGTGCTTATTTTCTCATAACTTGTCTGCTCGGATGTAAAAACGAATTGAAGAAAGTAGATAAATCTCACGATAACAAAAGGCCTAATATTTTATATATAATGTCTGATGATCATGCAGCAAATGCAATTAGTGCTTACGGTTCAAGATTAAAAGATATTGCTCCAACACCGAATATTGATAGAATCGCAAAAGAGGGAATATTAATGGAAAATGTTTTTTGCACCAATGCTATTTGCACACCTAGTAGAGCTGTTATTATGACTGGAAAATATAGTCAAAACAATGGGGTTAAAACATTAGATGATGATTTTGATAAAGAACAAGAGAATGTTGCCAAAATATTACAAAAGACAGGTTATCAAACAGCTATTATTGGAAAGTGGCATTTACACACAGAGCCAACTGGATTCGATTATTACAATGTTTTACCTGGGCAAGGAAAATACAATAACCCCATGTTAAAAGAAATTGGTAAACCTTGGAAACACCATAAAAAAGGTGGAGTAAAGTACAAAGGTTATGTTACCGATGTAATAACAGATCAAACTATAAAATGGTTGGACGGTAGAGATAAAGAAAAACCATTTTTCTTAATGTCTCATCACAAGGCGCCTCATGGATTATGGGAATATGCTAAAAGACATGCAGAATTATTTAAAGATGTTCATATTCCTGAACCAGAAAGCCTATGGGATGATAAAAATCACGGCCCATTAAAGGGGGCAAAATACGGGTCTTCAATTTCAGATAGATATGCAACCCGAAATATGTTAGATCAAGTAACAAAAGGGAGGTGGCCTACAGGTAATCTAGATCCAGCAGGAATGACTCACAAAGAATTAGTTAGTGCTACCTATCAAAAATATTTAAAAGATTATTTAAGAACAGCTGCTGCCATTGACGAAAATGTTGGAAGAATGCTAGACTACTTAGATGAAAATGGACTTACAGAAAACACCATTATAATTTATACATCTGATCAAGGACAGTTTTTAGGAGAGCATGATTATTTTGACAAACGTTGGATGTATGAAGAGTCTCTAAGAATGCCTTTTGTAATGCGTTATCCAAAAGAAATTAAGCCGAATCAACGTAATTCAGATATGACATTAAATGTTGATTTTGCTCCTACTTTTTTAGATTATGCAGGAGTTAAAAAGGTTCCCGAAGATATGCAGGGTAAAAGTTTTAGAGAGAATGTAAAAGGAAACACGAGTAAAAATTGGAGAACCTCCATGTATTATCGCTATTGGATGCATATGGCACATCATTACAACCCAGCTCATTATGGTATTAGAACAGAAAATTATAAGCTTATTTTCTTTTATGGATTACCTTTAGATGCTACAAATAAATCTTCGAAAGATAAATTTCATAAAATACCTACAGAACCATATTGGGAATTATATGACTTGAAAAAAGACCCAAATGAAATGAATAACGTTTATGATTATCCTGAGTATTTAGATATCGTCAAAAAATTAAAGGAAGATTTATTGAAGTTAAAAGAAGAAACGGGAGATACAGACGAAAAATATCCTAAACTAATTGAAGTACGAGAAAACTATTGGAACTAAAAATAAAAACATAAAAAGAATAAAGACAATGTTACACAATCAGTGTAAAACTAAAAAAGAAGGTTTGAGTTATAAATTACTCAAACCTTCTTTTTTCTTAAACTATTTTCAATCTCTCCTCATTAAAAATACAAACAAAGAAGTTTGATGTGTTTAGAAAAAATTATAGGATAAAATCCTTACGGGAAATATAGAAATCTAAATAAATAATAAAGTATTTTATATTACTACTTATTTAATAAATTCGTCAGGCACTCTGTAATTAGTACCTAAAATATTCAATCGTTTGAGGTGTATTTTCAATCGTTCTAAAAACTTTTGATAATCTTTTTCTTTTGACCATACCACTTCTGCCAAAGCACACGCTCTAGGAAACATCATATACTCCACATAGTTATCTTCAACTATATATTCAGACCATATTTGTCCTTGAGCTCCAATAATGTATTTAGATTCTTTGGCAGTTAAAACTGCAGGAACTGGATTAAATGAATAGGCTTTTTTTAATGATATAAATCCTCCGTGAGCAAAAGGTTCATTTTCTTTGTCAAGAGATTGATATTTGCTAAAATAAGTAAATTTACTATTTGCCATAACTGCATTACGTCCTTTTTTTGCAGCTGTAACCCCACCTTTATCTCCTCTCCATGACATAACTGTGGCATTATTGGCGAGACCTCCTTCTAAAATTTCGTCCCAACCAATTAGTTTTCGATTGTTTTCCGCAAGGTAGTTACTAATCTGCTTAATAAACCAACTTTGCATCTCATGCATATCCTGTAATCCTCTTTCTTTGAGAAGTTCTTGAACCCTTTTACTAGATTCCCATTGCGTTTTTTTTGCTTCATCTCCTCCAATATGAATATATTTGCCTGGAAACAACCCCATGACTTCGTCTAAAATATCTTTTAAAAATTCTATCGTCTTTTCTTCGGGACTAAAAATATCTTCACTTATTCCCCATTTCGGTCTAACTCCGGGATTTGATCCCGTATTTCCGTATTCAGGATACGCAGCGATAGCCGCTTGTGCATGTCCGGGCATTTCAATTTCTGGCACTATTGTTACGTAGCGCGACTGGGCATATTTTACAACATCTTTTATTTCTTCTTGAGTATAATATCCACCAGTTCTACCTACTTTAAATCTATGTGGCTTATCCCTCATATGTCCTATTAACGTAGAATCCCTGTAAGCCCCAACTTTAGTTAATTTTGGATATTTTTTTATCTCAATTCGCCAACCTTGATCTTCAGTTAAATGCCAATGAAATATATTCATTTTATGACGTCCTAAATTATCTATAAATTTTTTAACAAAACCTACTGATTTAAAGTTTCGAGCTACATCTAAATGCATACCTCTCCATTCAAACTTGGGTTCGTCTAAAATATGAACGGCTGGAACTTTCCACTTGATATTTTTAACCCAAGTGTCACTATATATTTCTACTGGGAATAGCTGTAATAATGTTTGAATACCATAAAAAACACCTCTAGATTCGGAAGCAGTAATTCTAATAACACCGTCAGAGACTTCTAAAGAATATGCCCCCTTTGTTGCTTTTTTTAACTTTTCTAACGATAAAATAATGGTACCATTATCAACTTTACCTGTTAACGGAGTTTTGATCAACTTAAAGTTAGTTGCGCTATTTAGAACATTCTGTAAATAATTTGCATCATTTTTAAGCTCGTCATCTGAATAGTAAATAACAGAAGCTTTACTCAACTGGAAAGCATTTTCTTTTTTTATAATTAAGGATGATGGATAAGGAATCAATGCATATTCTTGTCCTAAGACATAAATAGAGTTCAGTAAAAATAAAGTTAGTATTGAAAGTTGTTTCATTGTATGTAATTACTGGATTATTTTTATTGATAGTCAATTTAATCGGAATAAACACTGAATGTTTTTTATTCTGTCGAATATAACTAACCCTATAAGTTCTTTAATTTTATCTGGCTTACTCAGCACACAATTATTTTTCATTCTTAACCAACCTATCAAAACCTTCCAAGCCAATGCTAATTAAAATAATTATTGAAGCCAATATAAATTATATATTATAATTTAAAATAAAATAATCCACTAAAAGTAGATTATTTTATTTTAAAAACACTGATGAAGAATTACAATCTATAGACTGAAATACTACTGATAATTAAAACATTATTTTATTCTCTATCGAAATCAATCAACTCACCGTTTGGGATAATCTTAAATGTATAAGCGTGCTCTCCTGGTTTGGTACTCGGGTAATCAATCGTAATACCCTCATTGGTTCTTTTCCATTTCAGTTTTTCATCAACCCCCAACATTACAATATCCTTAATACCTTTTTTAGCAAATTTTTCTTTACTCTTCAGTTCTTTTAATAAGATTGAACCATTTTCTTTCCATCCTGTAACAATAGCGTATACAGCAGAATTATCTTTTTTACGAGTATATCTTACTTCTTTATCTTGAATTCTTCTAAAATCCCACCAAACAAGTTCTTTATCAAACTTTACTTGTACAATATTAGCTTGTCCAGACCCATGAGTACGCCATTTTCTCGTTTCAAAAATAGCTTCTCCATTTGTATTCATCCAAGTACCAATACCTTTCATTATTTTTTGTTCTTGCTCAGAAATAGATCCATCACCTTTTGGAGTTAACGATAATAGATATACTCCTCCACGACTTACAACGTCAATAATGGTACGAATATGAAAATCTTCTTTATCTCTGTAACTTTTATTTTTTACCCAAGACCAAGGGTAACTAATAGCTCTATCTACTAACCAATATCCTTTAGGGTTTGGTTCCATATCTCGACCACCTTCATAACAGCGAATCCCAACACCTCTTGGAAAATTCCAGACACCACTTCCAGGAAGTTTGTTACTAATTACGTTGTTTTTTCCTTGCTTATAAAAGTCGTTAAACATATTAATAACTCGCTCCTCAGGAAGCATTCCCTTTATCATTGCTCCAGATAAACCATCAAACCATAACATGTCTGGTTTGTATTGATCCATCACTTCACGTACTTTTAAAAACCATTCGTTTCCAAAACTTTCTTGTTTTTCAGTAAAATCGTTTCTATAAAAATCAGCGTATTTAGGATCGAATAAATCCCAATTTTCTTTTTGGTAATTTGTATATTCCTTGTAGTGTTTGCGGTCAATAGCATATCCAAAAGTTCTTGCATGATGAAATGTTGCGAGTACCTTCATATCTTGTTTTCTAACCGCAGTAGAAATTTCTCCAAAAACATCTCTCTTTGGGCCCATATTTTTTGAATTCCAGCGCGTTGCCTTAGAATCCCATAAACAAAATCCATCATGGTGAACCACACAAATTCCGCCAAATTTAGCTCCAGCACCTTTCATGATACCGGCCCATTCGTTAGCATCAAATTTGTCTGCAGTAAACATAGGTATAAAGTCTTTGTAACCAAATTCAGCTTCTGTTCCGTAATTCTCTCTATGATATTTCTTTACGCCTTTTCTATCGTCTTTGTCGTGTACCATGTACATTTCGTTTACATAGTCAGGTCCTCCTTTAGCAGGAACAGAATACACTCCCCAATGAGTATATACCCCGAACTTTGCATCAATCATCCATTCCGGTATCTCTCTTTTTTGCAGAGACTCCCAATTTTTTGAGTAGTCAATTTCCCAATCTTTACCTCCTGTTGGAAATGGAAGGTTTTGTAAATCAATCTTCGCAGTTGGATCTACTTGTACCTTTTTTTGTTTTTGTTTTTTCTTCTTTTTGCCTTTTTGAGCATTGATAGAGTTAACTCCTAAAAAAAGTGCAGCTAGTAAGGTTATGTTTATTAATTTTTTCACTTGTTATATTATGTTTTTTGAGGTACAACCCCGTTTGACCCTTTGTTTTCTCTTGTTATTAGTTTTCCTTTTACTTTGATTTTAAATGTCAAAGCTACATTGTTTGGAAGTTTCTCTGGTAAATTTATTTCAATCCCTTTTGCACTTCTTTTAAAATTTAAAGCTCCATGGCCTAGTAATGCAATTTGAGTAATTTTATTCTTCTTTGTGATTCTTTTATCGCTAGAAAGCGATTTCATAATTATTTTACCATCCGATGGAACCCCCAGTACTGTTGCGTATAAATTATTGTCTTTAACCGTGTATCTGACATCTTCCGAATTAAATAATTCTGTATTCGGTTGTATTGCTCTAGAGTCTTTACCGCCTCTGAGGTTTTTTTCAACATACGACAAACCTTCGATATGACCTTCTCCATAAATTTCCCAAGGACGCGAACCGTAGATAGCTTCACCGTTTTGTTTTAACCATTTACCAATACCTAATAACAACTCTTCTTGACCTTTGTCAAAAGTTCCGTCTGGTCTTGGATTCATAGACAATAGCAATCCACCGTTTCTTGATACTAAATCTACTAAGCGAACAATAACTTCATCTGATTTTTTGTACTCCATTCCTTCATCCCATTGCCAATCGCACCAACCTTTTGCACTCGGAGTATCGTCTTCCCATGGCCAATCAACATAGGATGGTCTTTTGTACCCGTTTTCGTAGCTATACACCCCAAAATTCTTTCCAAAATTTCCTTTGTTATGCACACTTACCTCTTTGTTGTGTTTTATTCCATCGTTAAAAAAATGAGATAAGATTTTTTCGGTATCATATTTTCCACCACCGCCATCAAACCACAATACGTCTGGTGAGTATTTATCAATAAACTCCATCGTCAGATTTAATCTATTTTTAGTAAAACGTTCCCTATCTCCCATGTACCAATAGTAGTTGTAAAAATCAGGATTCAATAAATCAGCCTTACTATATTTAGGATCTTTTTTTAATTGTTTAGCAACTTTTTCAAAATGCTTTACGGTTCTTCCATGATGAAAAGAAGCAATTGTTTTTAATCCCCTACTTTTTAATTCCGTAAATAATTCACCCGCTAAATCTCTTTTTGGACCTGTTTTTCCCGCACATAAATCGGTGATATCAGTATCCCACATAATATACCCATCGTGATGTACGGCGCACATACCAGCATACTTTGCTCCAGACATTTCAATTAAATCAACCCATTTTTTAGGATCAAAATTTTCTGCTTTAAATTGTTTTGCCAAGTCCTTATATCCAATACCATTCTCAATTTTACCAACATTTTTTTCAAATAAAATATGTTGTTCGTGTTTTTCATTGGTAGAGTAAAATCCTTTGTAACCTGTAATATAATAGTTTCCCCAATTTGGCTTTTGATAATCCCATGCGCCCGTTACTGAATATACACCCCAGTGCGCATATATTCCAAATTTAACATCTTCTGCCCAAGTTGGAACCACATGAGTTCGCAATGACTCCCAATTGGGTTCGTACCCCTTTTCTTGAGACTTTGTAGAAACTGTTTTTAATAGTAAAACAGCGAGTAAAATCAGATATTTTCGATTCATCTTATTGTGTATAATGTTAGTTATCTATCTTTAAAAAGATAAAGCCATAAAGTCTACCTCGAAAACCTATTTGTAAAAATCAGCTTTCTTTCGTTTTAACTTTAGACAAAAATATTACTCCTTATCAAAAATCAGCATACGGGACATTTCAAAGTTTAGTTCAAATCTTACAAAAACACTTAAAAAACATATTTTAAGGATAACTTAAACTTGTTTTTTATTGTTTCATGCTTACTTATAATATTTAATATTAACAAAATATGCAGGCACTGTGATATTTTCTTTTGATGCTGTAATCCATGTTTCTAAATCAGAATCACCTTTATTTATTTCAACTTCAAAAGTAGCTTGTGTATCTGTTGGTGAAATTGTCTTTTCATATATTCTATCCATTACTTTTAGCGTTGCTTTGTCTGCAGAAAATTCTTTACTATTTTTTCCGTTTGTTTTAGCATTAAAAGCAAGATTTGTATATAGTGGGTATCTCGATAAAGTTATTAGATATTTTCCAGTATTTTTAAATGTTACTTTCCATGGACCAGAGCCTTTTTCTAATTTTCTCACATGGCTTTGACTGAAAGCAGATTTACTCCATAAATCTTGTGTTGTTAGATCTATACTTTTATGCTTTTTGTCTCCCAAGATAAATCTTACAGGAATATCTCTGTCTTTTGCATTTTTGTTTAGAAATTCGTTTAATTTTTTATTTAGGTTTTCAACTATTTCTGGATGTTTGTCTGCGATATTGTTCCTCTGACCTCTGTCATTTTTAACGTTGTAAAGTTCTTTTTTATTCACACATCTCCAATCTCCCTGAATTACACAAGATTTATTTCTTTTAAAATCATCAGGTTTACCTGGAGTAAGTTTCGTGAGAACTAAACTTCTATTCTTATTATTTGGTATTTCTTTACCATAAAGAGCATTTTTGAAAGAAATTCCATCATAGTCTATTTTATTTTTAGTTTTAATATCGCATAAATCTAAAAGAGTAGGATATATATCTAAGACAGAAGTTAATTGATCTATTTCTTGACCTGCTAATATCTCTCCTCCGGACCATTTAACAAAAGAGTAGAGTCTGTGTCCTCCTTCATAAGGAGAGCCTTTACCCCCTCGTTGTCCAAGATTAAAGCCGTTTTCTAAAGCTCTTTCTTCTTTGTTAAATTGTGCTGCATATCCTGCTGTTCCGTCATCTGTAGTGAAAATAATTATAGTATCATCCTCTATTCCTAATTCAGCCAAAGAGGACATTAATTTCTCAACGTTCTCATCTAAATTGGTAATCATTCCGTAATAAATAGCCTAATTTCTTTTGTGCCCCTTATCTATAAATGGTTTTGAATATTCTTCGCCTACAATCTTTGGTAAATGAGTTACATTAGGGGCTAAATAGATCATAAAGGGATCGTTAGATTTTTTACATTCTCGTATAAATCTAATTGTTTCATCAAAAAACACATCTGTACAAAAACCCACATATTTTTGTGGAATTCCGTTATGATAATAAGTGTCATCAAAATAATCATTCCCCCAATAATCAGAAATTTGACTAATGCCCCCACACCTTAAATTCACCGATTCATCAAAACCCTGATCGATAGACCTATAAGGCCAAGTATCTCCTAAGTGCCATTTACCAAAACTACCCGTTTTGTATCCGTTTTCTCTAAAAATTTCTGCAATTGTAATTTCTTCAGTTCTCATATTACTTCTACCAACGCTTGTTCTCCAAGCTCCGGTTCTTAAAGCATATTTACCTGTCATTATTGCCGCCCTTGATGGCGTACACATTAAGTTTTGATGAAAATTTGTTAAATAAACTGATTCGTTTTTTAATTTATCCATACTTGGCGTATTAAGCCAAGGATTTCCCAAACCCGCAATATTATTTCCCATGTCGTCAGTCATTATAACAATAACATTTGGAAACTTTTTATTTTGGGCTAAAAAAGAGCGACTTAAAATTAAAGAAAAAAGAATGAAATATGTAATAATGAAATAATTTCTCATTGTATTTTTTATTTAAAATAGAGTCTAATAAAATTGATATTTTATCTTTAAGCCTATTTTTTTTACAAAATCATAACAAAATATAGTAAGCTAAAAAAGAATATTTTACTTTTTAAAAAGGTAGTAAATCGTTTATTCGACAAAATTAAAAAGAAGGATCATAAAATTGATACCTTAGAGGTAATCTTAAATGACTTCTTTTTTGCTGCTCGGAAGTAAAGTGTTTATAACCTTTTTTTAATTCATTTTTCCAAATAGGATCTTCAAATGAAGTCGGTAATTTAGAAACGTATTTATTTAAATAGACATCGACACCCTCTCGCTGAATTGAATATTTATCATTATGCGTAATGTTTTCATATTCACGTCCATCATAGGAATTATTTGTTTTGTAAAATCTACCATTGGGAAATCCAAACAAAGGACAAACGGCTTCTAATAAATATTCTTTTGTACGAACTAAACTAGTTATTCCAGGTTGTGAATAAATAACAGCTTTCGTCTCATTAGAAGCACCCGTTAAAAAGTTTTTTATATTTCTACCATCAACATTGTATTTTGAGGGCACTGTTGTCTGAGCAAATGCAGCCAGCGTTGGTAATACGTCTGTAAAATCCATCAATTCATCCGTCATTCCTCGTTTCTTAATTCCTGCACCAGAAACCATAAAAGGGACATGCACTCCATACTCTACTCCTTTACCCTTTGAAGAAGATGTTGTTCCATTGTCCGATGCAAAAATAATAACAGTATTGTCGGTAAGCCCCTCTTTATTGACCTTTTCCACAATATTTCCAACTAACTTATCCAGATAATGTATTTGATTTTTAAAAATCTTCTTCCCTTCTTCTGATTGATTCCTGAAATGTTGGTTTGACGGCTTTTTTCCTTTTGATACACCAATAGGTGTTACACAATGAGAAGTATGCGCTAAAACCATAGAATAAAATGCTAAAAATGGCTGTTCACTATCAGCATTTTCTTCAATAAAATCGAGAATATAATCATTTAAAATATCAGGTCCGTAATCATCTATTGTGGTTTTAAGCAATTTCCCATCCTGTAAATAAGCAGGTTTCCAATACCTTGAAAGTATAGGTTGTTTTGATATTGCTGCAATTTCCCAATTTTCGTTTGGAACTAGCTTCTTTCCTGTTAATCTTTCTACAGTTTTAGCAGAACTATTATAAACAATGTATTGGTCTACTCCTAATAGTTTGTTATGCATACCTATTGTTCCTCCAATTGGATTGTGCCATTTACCTGCTACTGCCGTTTTGTAACCCGCATCATGCAATACCTTAATAAAATTTGGAAAGCGGTCTATATCTCTTTTTGGATTACCCGGAATATAATTTACCTTGTTATCGTAAGCGCCATTGCTCGAAGCATAATTTCCTGAATACAACATAGCTCGAGATGGTCCGCATATACTTTGGGCATAAGCTGTTTTAAAAGTAACTCCAGAGCTACTTAATTTATCAATATTAGGAGTATTAGAGGGCTCTCCTTTTTTAACATCATAAACACCAATCTCTTCAAAACCAACATCATCTGCCAGTATTACAATAATATTGGGTTTCTTTTGAGAAAACAAGGTAAAAGTCACTAAAAATAGTATGCTACAAAATGTATATTTCATTTTTATTATTTTAGATAAATTTATTTCTATCAAAATTAGGTGATGATTTTCTTTTCTTAGAACCAATTATCTCAAATCATAACTTAAATATTACATTTAAACTGTTTTAATAGCCATTATTATATCTTGTGAAAACAAATAATTAGTCAGAATTATTTGTTCTATTTTTCTTTACTTTCTTACTCTTTTTACCCTTTTTACCCTTTTTATCTTTTTTATCTTTTTTATTCTTTTTTAGCTTTTTATTTTTCTTTGGTTTTCTCTTAGAAGGGTCAATATATTCTTTTATTAAGTCTTTCTTATCCTCCCATGAAACATGGCGATCGTAAAGAGTACCATATTCGATATACCTGTTTAAAGGAGCACCTTCTTTTTTAATTCTAGCAACATAACTATCGTAAATAGTTTGCATTTTTTTAAGTTGCTTTGCATCAGATTTGTCCTGAGCTAAATTATTCATTTCATACTTATCTTCTTTAAGGTTGTATAACTCCTCTTTAGCCTCCATTCCATCAGCATAGAACCAGTATAAGTATTTGTAATCATCACTCACAACAGATAAAGAATGTGTAGGACTTTCACCCCATGCTTGAATAATAGCTTGATGATCTTTTACACTTGCATTTTTCTTTTCTAATAGGGGTATTAAACTTTTTCCATCTACATTATCAGGAATATCAACACCAGCGATATCTAAAATAGTTGGAGTCATATCAATATTACCCGTAATGGCGTGACTTTTCCAACCCTTATTTTCCGATTTTGACCCAGGCGCATAGATCAACAAAGGTCCTTTAGCACCCTCTTCGTATGGCAATACCTTACCACCAAAACCATGAGCTCCAGTGCTATACCCATTATCTGTTGTGAAGATGATTACAGTATTATCAGCTTCACCTTGTTTTTCTAATTCATCTAAAATCATTCCAACAGCTACATCAATTCCATGTATCAATTGGTAGTATCTAGACATGGCATAATCGTAGTTTTCTGCGTTCCAGTGTTCACCTAAACGCTGATATTGACGTCCTAATTTAGACTGTTTAGGTAAGTGCTTGGCTCCTTCTTGTCCAAAATTAGGGTTCTTTGTAAAAGTTTTTCCCTTGTAAATATGATCATATTGAGGATCAGGAGATACAGGATTGTGTGGAGCTTTAAAACTCACTGACAAACAAAATGGCTCTTTTTTATTTGAATATTCTTTAATAAAATCTACGGAAGCCGCGCCCAATGCACCCGACACATGAGGGTGCTTTTCAGCATACTCAACCATGTGCTTGTTCTTAGCTGTTTGATAATAACCTTGACTTGGCCATCCTTTCCACCAATCAAACTCGTCTACAGGTAAATCTTCCATTTTAGCATAACCAGCTTTTGCATCCGCATTTTCTTTAACTGCGTAACCAAATTTACCCGTAAATCCTGTTTTATAACCTGCTTTTCTCAATAATACCGGATATGATTTTTGAAACTTTTTTTTGGTTAATGGACCATGAGTAAAATTACATCCTGTTTTAAATTCGTACATTCCTGTCATCATTTGAGCCCTGCTAGCCATACAAATAGAGGTAGTGCTGTAGAAATTGGTAAATATTACCCCCTTTTCCGCAATTTTATCGATGTTTGGTGTGCTAATCTCTTTATTACCCATGCAGCTTAATGCATCCCATCTTTGATCGTCTGTTAATAGAAAAATAATATTTTGTTTTTTACTTTTTTTCTGTGCACTAATCTTATTTATAGTTATAAATGCTAGGAGAACTAATCCTAAAACTTTTCTATTTATCTTCATGGTTATTGTTTTTTCTTTCTTTTTTTATTTTTACTTCCTTTTTTAGCTTTCTTACCTTTTTTAGCTTTCTCTGCTTTTTTCTCTTTACGATCTACATCTAAACCAGACCATTTATCGACTGATTTAAAATTAGCATTTGAATAGTCTTTACCGGCATGACTGTCTTTACAAGATAAGTTCCAGTCCATAATATGCCTGTCCATTTCTTTTGCTTGCTCAGCATATTTCGCTATCAGGTTATTTTCTTCAAAACGATCATTCTTTAAATTGTAAACTTCTACAGTTCTTTTACCAGCTGTAACGTACTTTAAATCTCCTTGAATCCATGTCGCTTTACCTCTATGCATAAAAGGAAGTGGCTTTGTTCTTTGAACTTCTTTACCTTCTAACATGTTCATTAAAGAAACACCGTCAATCGGACGATCATCTTGCATTTTAATGTTTAGGGCATCCATTATTGTAGGCAGATAATCTAATGTTCCACTTATATAACCTGTAGATGAACCTGGTTTCACTTTGTTTGGCCATACTACAAACGCGGGAACGCCAACACCACCAGAATACAAACTTCTTTTACGACCTCTTAAGCCACCTGTACTACCTGGTCTTTTATCTGTCTGCTCTTTACCTTCAGGTCCATTATCACTACAAAACCAAATGATTGTATTTTCATCAATATCTAATGCTTCTAATTTTGCTTGTAATCTTCCAATTTGGTCATCCATTGCTGTAACAGCACCATAATAATCTTGTAAGCCATCACTAAATTCTGAATACATTTTTTTGTATTCCGGACCAGCAATTACAGGTTCGTGTGGTGTGTGAAACCAAATTACAGATAAAAAAGGTTTTTTCTCTTTTGCGGCACCTTCGATAAAAGGCAATACTCGGTCCATAATTACCCTTGAATCGTCACCTGCTAAATTTTCAGTTTCTTCGACACCATTAAAATAATAAGGGTTGTTATGATATCTTCCTCCAATAGACGGATTCCATGTTCCCACCGCAGACTCTGTTACAAAAGATTGATCATAAGAATGGAAAGATGGTGGAGAATAGTTTTCTGCAGGCTTTCTTTTAGGCCCTTTCGGAGAAACTTCTCTACTTAATGTTCCAAGGTGCCACTTCCCAAAATGTCCTGTTGTATAACCCTCCTCTTTTAACACCTCTGGAAGTACAACCTCTTCTTTTGGTAAATGTCCAATATTCGCTGAAAAAACACCATAACGAAAGTAATGGCGACCTGTTAAAACGGTTCCTCTCGTTGGAGAGCATACAGGGCCACCAGCATAGAAATTAGTGAATTTCATACCAGATTCAGCTAATCTATCCATTGATGGAGTCTTAATTACTTTGTTGCCATTAAACCCCACATCACCATATCCTAAATCATCAGCCATAATAAGGATAATATTTGGTTTTTCTTGAGCATAGACACAGGCCAATAATAAAAATGATATTGCCACTATGGCCTTTTTTATGACATCTTTAAAATAATTATTTTCGGATACTTTCATTTAGTGTTTTTTTTTATTTTTTTTTATTTTTCTATCAAGTGGAATTAACTTTTTAGCTTCTGAAGATATCTGAATAGCATTTTTATAATCCTCATTAGTATAGTCCCAATATTTATTTATTACTTTATTGTAGGCGAATTCAGTACCATCCATTTTATGGTAACTTCTAAAATGTTTAAGCTTATCTTTTAAACTTTTAATAGTTTTTGCATATTTTGGATGACTGTAAACATTATTATCCTCGGTTGGATCTTTCTTTAAATCGTAAAGCTCCCAAGATGGAGGTGTCGTTGGCTTAACTCCTTTTATATTAGCACCATAAAATAAAAGTAATTTATACTCTTTAGTTCTTATACCAATGTGTGCAGGGGTTAAATGATGTGCCATATTCAGTTGATAATGATAATACGCACTTTGCTTCCAGTCTTTGGGCTCTTCTCCCGTTTCTAATATGTGTCTGAAACTTTTTCCTTGCATTTGATTTGGAATTTCTGCACCTGCAAAATCAAGAATAGTTGGTGCAAAATCTACATTTTCAGTAATAGCTTCAGAGCGAGTTCCTGCTTTTATTGTTATTGGATACCTTATGATAAAAGGCATTCTCATTCCTTCCTCATACCCCCATCTTTTGTCTATAAAATTATGCTCACCCAGATAGAATCCTTGATCTCCTGTATAAATTATTATTGTGTTATCATAAAGCCCCTCCTTCTTAAGGTACTCTATTAAACGTTTTACATTATCATCTACACCTTTTACACATCTTAAATACTTTTTAAGATAAACTTGATATGCTTTTGAAGTTATTTCTTCTTCTCTTAAACTTTTTTTCAACTTTCTATCTATTAAAGAAGTGTTATTTCTAAGTTTATTTCTGTCATCTACAGACGACCCTATAACATTGATCAACTCATCATTATAACCTCTGGTTGCAATAGATCCATTATTTTTTCGATCTCTATAATTATCCGGTTCTGGAATCTTTACATCCTCGAGATAAGTGTCATATCTTGAAGCATTACTAAAGGGTCCATGAGGTGCCTTAAAGTGAAGCTTTAAAAAGAAAGGTTTAGAGGCATTTCTATTTTGCAACCAATTTATTCCTGAAGAGGTAATAACATCTGACGAATGACCCATTAATTGAGTCGTTCCTTTTTCTATTTTTTTCCCAACTTTATATTCCTTATTGGGTTGCCCTTTTTCTGTGAAAATAGGATTAAAGTAATGTCCTTGACTATGCATTACCTTATAGTAATCAAAAGCTAACGGCATGGTACCTAAATGCCATTTTCCGATAACAGCAGTTTCATACCCTGCTTTTTTTAACTCAATTGGCAAATATTGCCTTTCTTCTGGTAATTTACCACCTAAACCTGTTACTCCATTTGTAGCACTATATTGACCCGTTAAAATAGTAGCTCGACTAGGAGAACATATGGCATTATTACAAAATGTATTCTCTAACAACATCCCTTCGTTTGCCAACTGATCTATAGTAGGAGTGGGATTTAACTTTGCTAACCTACCGCCATAAGCTCCGATTGCAGTGCTGGTGTGGTCATCAGACATAATAAATAAGATATTTGGCTTCTTTGAGGATTGTGCCAATCCTACATAAAAACCAAGTAATAATATATTAACTAATAACTTTTTTATATTCTTAGAATACATCCTATATAAATTATCTCTTATTCTGAATTTCAAAATTAATACTTAACACCTTTCTTAACCAACCTGTGGTTACAAAACTTAACTTAAATATTGCATTTTTGAGTAAATGTATTGAGTGATAAAAAGAAATTTATTTAACAAGTTCTATATTACTCTGGTATATAAATTAACCCCAGCGATAAAGAAAATTTACCATTTTATACTTAATAATAAACCACAAATGAACTAAACACATCTCCATGTAAATAATTATCCTAGATATGGATTTATATTATTGTTGAAGGGTTACTAATATTTTAAAATTCTTTTTACCAAACCAGTATTAAACCGCAATAAATAAGCTCCCTCATGTAAACTATCAAAATCTATGAGATCATTTTGTATAAAGACATCCATTATTTTTCTACCCGTAACATCGAATAATACAGCACTATTGATATCAGCAGAGGAAGAACTCACTCTTAAAGTATTTCCTTTTAATGGATTAGGAGATACATTTATAGACATCTTAGGTTTGGTAATAGATAAATTGGATGCCTTAAATGTTGCGCTTACAGGATAATGATCAGACATTTCATCAATTAGTACTGTCTGATTTTGAGTATTTGTATAAGAATGAATAATACGAGCGTCACTCGTTAAACTCGCTAATTCTGTGCTAGCTAAAACATAGTCTATTCTTGCCAAATGCTCTTCTTGCAAATGAGTTGTTGTTGAATTATTTTCATGATCTAGATTGCTTGCATCATGAAATAATTTTACAGAACTAGAAGGAAAAGTACCCCAAAAACTATCAGCTACATAACTTTCTCTATTTGCAAATTCATTTGTTGTATCTTTTATTGGATAGTCTATGTAATTCCAATATAGATCCATAACACTATAATCCCATGTTGTACAAGCTTCCATGCCAGCATCAGGTTGGTTTACTTTGTTTAACTCGTGTTTACATTTGTCTTTAAATATTCGATATTTTAATCTTTTGTCTATTTTAGTTTCAGCATAAACTCTATCTGTGATAATCATAGAATTAAAATCACCTAGCAGAACAACATGATTATTTAACTCTCTGTATTTATTATAAAGGTCAAGCACATAATTACTTTCTTTTAAACGATGAGATTTATTTGCTGAATTTAAATGAACCACAATAAATACAATGGACTGGTTTTGAAGTTTTATGGCAAAAGTACCTTCTAAATTAGTACCATTATATGTTCCATTTTGCCCTTCTAAAAACTCTAATGGATATTTTGAAGTAACGCCTGTAGGCTGTTTATTATCTCTATCAAAAATATACGAATAATCATGTCCATATGAAGTAGCAAAGGAAGCAAGGGAATTAGCATCAAAACCCTTAAGCTCTTGCAGCGCTATTATATCTGGAGCTTCTGCTAACAAAAAAGATGTAGCCTTTTGCTGTACTTCTGTCTGACTTGCAATAAATGAATGATTTGCTGGTAAATTTCCATTTGATGCTTCCAATTGTGAGAAACCATACCATACATTCCAAGTCATTACTTTCAACTCATTAAGAGTTGTATTTGGAATTTGTGCACAAACACTAAAACTAAAAGTGGTAAATAATAAAGCTAGTAAGTTTAATTTATTCGTTTTGGATAAAACCATTTTCATAATTATACATTTATATTAATTTAACTCATTATCTCAAAAAAACCAAGCCCTTACTGAACGCAAAGATAATATAACAAAACAACTAAACTATATGCTCTCAAATAGCTTATCTATAAATGACTTAATCTTCGAAGAGTAAGATGTTTGTTTTTCTGAAATTAGAATCATTTTTAACATTTTATTTACCCCTATATTCTTCAATATATTCTTTTGGTGATTTATTAAAATATTGTTTAAAACATTTTGTGAAATAAGAATGATTAGAAATCCCTATTTCATATAGGACTTCAAATATTTTCATATCGGTTTCTCTGAGATAAACCGCAGCTTTTTTAATTCTGTATTCTCTAATAAATTCATTCGCAGACAACCCTCTTATCGATTTTAATTTCCTATAAAGCTGCATCCTACTATAACCTAATTCATTTCCTAAATCATCCACTTTAAATTCAGAATTTGTTAGATTTTCTTCTAATATTTTTTCAACCTTTTCAAGAAATAGTTTTTCCGTGTTATTAATTCCAACTTTTTGCGAATCTAACTTCACACTCCCTTTTGTGAACTTTTCTTTAAGAGCATTCCTTTGATCCATTAATTTTTTAATTCGCACTTCTAGATGCCTCATATCAAAAGGCTTTGAAATATAAGAATCAGCTCCAACCTCAAGCCCCTCAATAAGGTGTTCTGTTGCTCCTTTTGCGGTTAACAATATAAGAGGAATATGATCTGTTAGTTCATTACTTTTAATATGCTTACAAAACTCAATACCATCCATATTAGGCATCATCACATCACTAATAATTATATCTGGAATTACTTTCAGCGCTCTTTTTAAGCCTTTAACACCGTCAGCAGCCTTATAAATTTTATACCTACTTTCTAATTCTTTTGAAATAAACTCTAACATGTCAGCGTTGTCCTCAACCAATAATAATTTCGGTTTATCATCTTCATGTTCTATTATAACTTTTTCTACCTTTTTAATAGTATCATAATCATACTCTCCAGGCTTATCTGCATTTGTAATTCTATCTAAACCAATAACAGGTTGACTATGAGATTTTAAATTTGTTAATAATGGTAAATCTACAATAAACCTACTTCCTTTATTCTTCTCACTTTCAACAGTAATAACACCTTTATGCAATTCTATAAGAGACTTGGTTAGTGCTAATCCAATTCCAGAACCTTTCACCCCTTCCTTTGAGTAACTTTTAATTTGATGAAACCTTTCAAAAATCAATGATAGTTGATTCTGTGGAATTCCAATACCCGTATCTTCCACTATAATTCGAACGAATTTACAATCTACTACAGAACCTTCTATTTGTTTTCGTTTCTCATCTCCTAATATTGATAAAGAAACTTTAATAGTTCCCCCTTCATCTGTATAATTAATAGAATTTGAAATTAAATTATTCAGAATTTTCTCTATTTTATCCCAATCAAAATATCCTTCAATACTATATTCGCTGCATTCAAAAGATAAATCTAATTTATTTTTATCTGCCAACATTTTAAAAGAAAACACTTCTTCTCTGCAAAAATTAATTAAATCTCCTTTTGAAGTTTGTAATTTTAACTTTTTATTTTCAACTTTTCTAAACTCCATAATTTGATTCACTAATCGGAAAAGTTGATTTGCATTTCGCTCCATCAATAGCAGGCTATCTCTAACTTTTGAACTTGTTTCTTGAGAAGCAATCAAACGTTGTAAAGGTCCCAATATTAGAGTTAATGGTGTTTTAAATTCATGAGACACATTTGTAAAAAACTCTAATTTAATTTTATTTACCTCTTTAATTTTCTCTTGTTCTATTTTTTCAATATTAATTTTCCCCTGGTATTCTTGATTAATCAAAACATATTTTCTAAAAAGCCACATTAAAAAAACAATTAATAAAGCATAAATAATATAAGCCCACCATGTTTTCCAAAAAGGAGGTAATACTGTAATAACAATATCTTTAGATATTTCGTTCCATAAATTATCATTATTAGAAACTTTTACTCTGAATTTATAAGAGCCAGATTCTAAATTTGAATACCCAGCAAATCTTCTTTTTGAATTTGTTAATAGCCAATCCTTATCGAAACCCTCTAATTTATATTTGTACTGATTGTCTTTTGGTGAAACATAATGAAGTCCCGAGAAATCAAAAGAAAAAGTATTATGTTTACTTTCTAACACAATTTCCGATGTTTCTTCGATAGATTTTTTAAGAATGATACTCCCTAAAACTTTTTCTCCAACTTTTACAGATTCATTAAAGATTTTAAAATCTACAATTTCAATTCTTGGTAAAGAAGAATTGTTTACCATATCTGAAGGGTCTAAAACATTTATGCCATTGATTCCTCCAAAATACATTAAGCCTTTACTATCTTTAAAATAAGCATGTTTTCTAAAAATTTCTGATTGAACACCATCACTTAAGTTTAAAGACTCAAACGTTTCTTTTTTCGTGTTAAAAACTGATATCCCGTTATTAGTAGAAATCCAAAGATTATCTTCCTCATCTTCTAAAATTCCGTAAATTTCATTTGCTGTTACCCCATCTTCTTTAAAATACCTTACTATTTTAGGAAACAGGTTGTTTTTTTCAATTTTTGAAATCTTATTTAATCCACCTCCAAAAGTTCCTACCCAGATATTCCCTTTTTTATCTTCATGTATAGAAAACACATAATTACTGCTTAAACTTTTAGAATTATTTTTTTCATTTACGATTCTGATGAACTTTTCTGGATTATTGAATTCATCTCTAAGAATTTTATTAAGTCCACCTCCGTTGGTTCCTACCCACAACATGCCTTCACTATCTTCATAAATACATGAAATACTACTCGAAGTCAAGCTGTTTTCATTACCTGGATTATGTTGGTATTGAAGAAATGTTGGTTTTTTTTCCCCGAAGTCGGTTGGAGTAAATTTAATTAACCCTCCTTTATCATAAGAGCCAGACCAAATATCACCTTTATTATCTTTTGTTAGAACAGCTATTTTGTTACTTGGAAAGTTCTTTTTGGAAGGTTTATTATTATAAAAAACCGATTGAATTTTATTAGACTTTGGGTCATTTCCCATTTTGACATGACTAATACCATCGGTTTGTGATGAAATCCAATAATTCCCAAAATTATCCTCGCAGATAGCAAAAACACTATTATCTATTAAGCTATTTTTGTTATTCCTATCGTGTTTATATTTTATAAACTCAGGGCTACCAGCACTAAAGGTTAAACGGTTTAAACCATTATCTAAAGTTCCGATCCAAATATTGTTTTTTGAATCTTCATATATCGAATTAATCAAATTACTACTAAGCCCTTTAAAATTTGGTTTATTATATTTAAAATGGGCTATTTTTTTTCTATCAATATTTAATTTGCTTAACCAACCTCTTTGAGCAGCGACCCAAAGTACTCCAGAATTATCCACGTATAAATCCGTAATTGAATTACTCCTTAACTTTGACTCTGGCGAGGTGTAATTTTGACAATGATTAAAACTTCCATTAGCTGGATTGAATTTATTTAAACCCTTATTTCGGAAACCAATCCATATATTACCCCGGTGATCCTCTGCTAAAGTAGTGATGTTATTATTACCAATGCTGTTCTTATTTTTCTTATTATGCGTAAAGGTTTTAAAATTATCTGTTTCTCTTAAAGTATCTTTCTCTAAAACAGTTAATCCTTTTTTTGTACCGATAAAAAGTTTACCATTACTTCCTTTCAGAATTTTAGAAACATAGTTATTACTTAAAGAGTTTTTATTACTCGGATTATTTAAAAATCTCTTAAATGAAAAACTGCTATCTTTTTCCCTTCTCAATAAATTAAGTCCCACGTTGGTTCCAAACCATAAACGCCCCATATCATCTTCTTCTATCGAGTTAATGTTGTTGTGTGACAATGTATTCTCTGCAGTGCCAGAATTAATCAAACGAACATTATAAGATGTATCTGAATTCTTAAATATATGGTAGGCACCAAATCGGGTTCCTATCCAAAGTGCTCCAAACTTATCCTCTTCAATACACCGAACAGGATCTGTAATTTTTCTTTTGTCTACCTCTGTGCTACCCGCATTTAGACTAGAAATAAAAAGATCTTCTTCTCTATTGTAATGACACAAACCAAACTTTGTTCCTACCCAAATAACCCCTTTAGAATCCTCAAAAAGCACACTAACTTCATTACTCAATAAACTAAAATCATCATCTGGAGAATTGGAATAATACACAAAATTGTAACCATCATATCGATACAAACCATTAGAGGTACCAAACCACATATATCCTTTCTTGTCTTGCAAAATAGTAACGATAGAATTGTGCGTCAACCCATCACTAACACCAAGATGTTCAAATTTTAATTGCTCTTTTTGAATCAATGACCAATTCTCCTGACCAAACAAAACATTTAAAAAAAACAAACAATAAACAGCGATAAATCGTACTCTCATAATTTTAAATATTAAATTCTTTTCTGTTTTCAGTCATAATAAATTCATCCTTACAATTCAACTCTTTTAAGAATAAAATAACTCTTATTTTTTCAATAACTTTATAACTTTAACCTCTGTTTTTAAACCTCTATAACTCCTATCTTGCGCATGAAACTCTTTTAATGATGCTTTAAACTCAAACTCTTTGCCAGAAGTAAATAGTAAAGTTTGTTTGCCTTTTTTAAGTTTGACAAGACCCACCGTTGCTTTTCCGAATTTTTTATTTTGAAACTGCTCTCTTTGAGAATATGTTTCATTTCCATCAAAGAGCTCTTCAACAACTGCTTTTTCAGGAGCTTTTCCTAATAAAGTAAAATCGAATGAAGAATCTCCTACTTTTATTTTAAAATCTTTCTGCTTGTACTTCATTTTATAAATCAATTGTACTTCATAAGTTCCTGCTTCTTCTACAAACACATCCCATGATCTTGCATTATCTTTAATGATTGACCTATAACTTAACATCCCGTATTTACCATGTTTTATAGCCGTTTCGTCTTTTAAGAGAATGGATCCATTTTTTTCAGGAACAATTACTGGATCTACAATGGAAAGTTCTCCTTCATATTCAACAACAACAACAGATAAGTTTTCATTTGTAGCTGTTTCTCCAATTGTAATTACTTTATCAATCCCTTTTTTGTTATACAATAATGACTTTTTATTTGGGTCTGAAAGATGATAAGCATCTTTTATTTTATTTTGTAAACCAGGTATTACTAAAGCTCCATTTTTAGGCCAATCAAATACATGTAAATACAATTTTTTAGTAGCTGCTCTCATCGAACTATAACCCCACGATAATTTCTTAAAAGGGTTGACTTCTGTATTAAATATTGCTTCTTTATGAATTTTTGTCCAAGCTCCAATTCCTTTCAAAACATTCTGCTCGTATGCAACTACACTCCCATCACTTTTGGGTCCAATGTTTAAGAGATAATTACCTCCCATACAAGTTATTTTTGATAGATTTCTAATCTGCTTTTTTATTTGCTTTTGCAACGGAACTCCTTTTACCCAAGATTTATATCCCCAGGTATGGTAAAAGGTTCCAGGAGTTTCCCATGCAATATCATAAATAGGTACATCAGGTAAATGGTTATCTGGCATAGTAATAAAATCTCCCTGATTGTTCATTACTCTACCATTTATTAAACAATTAGGTTGTATATCTTTTACGACTTCTCTAAATCGTTTACTTTGAGCTAACGTAGGTTCTCCCATATCGAAAAATAATTCTACAATTTCACCATAATTTGTCAAAAGCTCTCTTAACTGCGCTACTTGAAAATCTTCATTTGCTTTAGATACTTTTCCAAAAACAGAATACTTTCCGTCAACGGGATTACGTTCTGGATTTGGGCCGTTAAAATGCCAATCTGGTGTAGAATAATACAACCCTAACTTTAATCCATTATTCCTGCATGCTTCGGCGAGCTCTTTTAAAACATCTTTTTTATATGGAGTGTAATCAACAATATTGTAACCAGAGGCTTCAGATTTAAACATAGAAAAACCATCGTGATGCTTAGAAGTAAGAATGACATATTTCATTCCTGCATCTCTAGCTATTTTAACAATAGTATCAGCATTAAAATTTACTGGATTAAATTGTTTTGCAATTGCTTCATAATCTGAAACCGAAATATCAGCATGTCGCATTATTTGCTCTCCTAACTTCTCGACCTGCTTTCCTTCCCAAACTCCTGCAGGAATAGAATAAACTCCCCAATGAATAAATAGTCCAAATTTCATTTGCTGCCACTCTTTTAAAGCTCTTGTGTTTGATTCTATGGTACTTTTATCAATTATTAAGGCCTTATTATTTTGGTTATCATTACAGCTTAAGAGTATATTCATAACCGTAACTAAAAGTAAGCAATTAAGAAAAAAAGTTTTTTTCATTGTAGTTGATTTGAGTCATTTGTTGTATTTCGTAAAAATAACTCTATGTACACAAATTAGTTGGTCCAAATATAACAGGGATTAACAGAAATATCTCGGATTAGCGATATTGTAATTGTATAAAGTTACGATATTGAATAGTAATATATTATTTCTATACAGAAACCAAATATTTTTATCTTTAACAGAACTAAAAATACTATAACTGCAAGCGCAATCATAAAAAAATAACGTAAAATGAATACAAAAAAAAACTGCTTAAAATAAATTTTAAGCAGTTCAACTAGTAATAAAAAAAATTACTTTTTCTTTTTCTTTTTATTAGCTGCTAAATACGATTTCCATTTAGTTGCTCTTTCATTACCTAAAAAAAGGGCAAGTTCTTTTGTAGCGTTTTTATTACTCTGTTTTATTTCCTTTTTGGCGGAGGCTTTATCACCTTTATTATCTTTCTTAATTTCGATATTTCTAGTGAATTTTGCAAGCATAATATCATACACCTTTTTAGCTTCATCTTTCGTTAAAGACAATTCAGTAGTCATTTTTGTCGTGGTGTTTTTTGCTGATTTTACAGCTTTCTTATTTTGAGCAATAGCAGTAACTGAAATACACATTACTAACAGGGTAAAAATTAATTTTTTCATTTTAAAAAATTTTTAAGGATTTATAAATATTATTTGTACTCTCTTTTAAGGTATTCCACAAATCTAATCAATAGGAAAAGTTCCGGGAACAATTTTTAAATATTTTTTTAACTCGGTTTTTAGTTCTTTTATTTTTGCTTTTTTTGATTCATCTAAATACAAATTAGACTGTTCAAACGGATCTTTTTCTAGTTGATACAATTGATCTTCATCAAAATAATTTTTTGCATAGAATTTTAAAGCAGGAGATTCAGACCCTCTTCCCCCAGGTTTATCACAAATATGAGTTGCTTTTTTTCCATTTTTCTCCAATTTTTTCTTTATTGATACTGGTGCTTTAAACGCTAAATATTTGTAACCATCTTTTATAATTGCTCTCGTTGCTCCCATCTCAAAAAACAAAGATTTATGAATTTCATGGGTACTTCCCTTTAGCAAAGGCAACATACTTACACCATCAATATCGTATTCTTTTTTGGGATCTATACCCGCTAGTTCTAATGCTGTAGGTACCATATCTATATTTGAAACCAATTGTTTTGAACGCAAACCACTTTTTATATAATTTGGTCCATAGACAAAGCTAACTGTCTTAATTCCTCCTTCATATAAACTACCTTTACCTGATTCTACACCATGATCATCTATGAAGAAAATAACGGTATTCTCAAGTTTATTTATCGCTTTTAATTTATCTAACAAAGCTCCAATACCATCATCTAACCATAAAATATCTGCTTTTTCACGTTCCAAACCAGCTGCAGCAATTCGTTCAGTAACTGATTCACGAGAAGGCATCACCTCTAAAGGTTTCTCGAGAAAACCAACAGGAGTAGCCAACGGATTTCCCTTATACTTTGTCCCTAATCTATCTGGACCGTGAGCTAACGTTGTAGCGAAATACAAAAAGAAAGGTTCTTTTTTCTTAGCTGCTAAATTTAAAAAGTTTAAAGCAGAATCTACTACCCATTCCATATTGTGATCTTCAACAGCAACTGGATATTGATTTGGCAAATTACCTCTATATATAGCACCTGCATAATCAAATCCTACTTTTTTATAAGCTTTTACCTGCGCCATTTGATTTTCCTCCATTTGCTTTTTAATTTTTGCATCTGTAGGATCTGCTTTTAAACTAACTTTATGAGGATTGTGTCCATAAATCGTATGATTTTTTCCAACACCACCAGTAAAATATCCATTTTGCTGTAAAGCTTTGGCAATATTATTTGTCTTAGAATCTACATGAACATTCCATGTAATGTTTGTTTGCCCCTCGTATTTCCTCATATTTGAAGATCCGATTCCTCTCGAAGCATAGGTTCCTGTAATAATACTGTAACGACTTGGTGTACATACTGATGAACTCACGTAGCTGTTATCAAAAATCACACCTTCTGCAGCTAACTGATCAATGTTTGGCGATAAATTTGTTGGTTTTCCTTCAGCATCTAACCCTTCTTTAATAAAATTAAATTGATCTCTATGCTGGTCATCAGTTACGATAAATATAATATTTGGACGTTTTTCATTTTGAGCTACAGCACTATAAATACCCCCTATGAATGCGAGAGATATACCAAGTATTATAATTTTAATTTGTCTTTTCATTTTTATTTTTATTTTACTGTAAATTCAAATACATCTCCCTTAACTATCGATTCATTTACCTTAGAATCGATTCTCCAGAAATAGGTCTTTCCACTTTCTAAACCGACAGGAATATATATATTGTTTTGTTGAGTTCCTTTATATTCTGTTGATTCTTTAGTAGCTTTTTCAACATCCAAAATATTTGTTCCAAAATACACATCACTTACAACAGATTTATAAGCTGTCAACCACATTAAATCTGCATTCTTTTTTGCGGTTGTTGTTTTATTTTTAGGAATAGGAATGGAAGCTTTTTTATCTTGAAACCCCGGAATCCAATAATTCGTATCGCCGTATTCATAAGCACCAATATCAGGAGCATTTCCAAGAAACTGAATATTTTTTCCTTCAATCAAAGCACCTGCATCTATCAATTCTGAATCTTTTTTTGGTCTAAAATCTAAATTATCAGGATCCCTAAGTTGACTTCTAACATCGGCTTCTTTTACATCTCCAGCCCAGTTATGATCTACCACACCAGGTACAGGGTACTTTTTACCTGGCTTGGTTCTATTGCCCGAGAATTTATTTGATATATTGTTTCTAGTGATAGTAGTATGATTATGTCCTTGAATTGCGGCATTACTTGAAATAATTAAATCGTTCAATCGGCTATCAAAACTAACATTATTATAAATAAAATGTTTATCTCCCTTGAAATAGATTCTTTCTGTTTTCCAAGCAACATTGTGATGCATATTTCCATTTTCTCCCCATGGTGCATTAGGAGTATTTTTATTATCAAAACGCAAACCTTGTTTTACAGAGTTGTGAACCCAATTGAAACGAGTTTCAGATTTATCTTGTGAAGCTACACTTACCTGAACCAATGAACCATCATTTTGAAGATGTCCAGATCTCGATAAATCATTCAACTCAATCGTATTTCTAACTCCTGCTTTATACATTTCTGACGCTCCCGTTGTATGAACTGTGTTTCTGCGAAACAATAATTGAGTTGCTTGAGACATATTAAGCGTGTACCCTCCTTTATAAGTACAACTATAATCAATATCATGCATATAATTATTCTCAACAACATTATTCCATCCATTCATATCAAGGACAGGACCGTCCATGTATTCAAACTTGCAATTGCGAATCGTATTATGCGTTTTAGTTTGTTTTTTTCTAGCTTGCATACTACTTACTTCGGTTAAAGACAAATCTCCCAACATTCTTTTCGAGTAGCTAGGATACATAAAATCACAATCCTCAACCGTAATATTATGACTATCATCCGCTTTAAAAGTAGTTCCAAAAAAATTAAATCCTTCTAGTTTTATAAAAGATGAATTTGCAATATCAAAAGCATAAGACTGCGTTTTCCCTTTAATTCTAAAATTTTTAGGATGTTTTCCATCAGGAGCCCATAAATAAATCTCCTTAGATTTAGGATTATAAAACCATTCATTCTCTTCATCTAACAAAGCTAATTTACCCTCAAGAAAGTAACCATGGCGGTGGATTTTACCTTTAAAACTAAAATGTACTTTAATATGTTTTCTTTTAGTATCGTATTTAAAATTATCTGCACCAGGAACATGTTCTATTATATTTGATTTAAATGTTTTAAACGAGCCCGAGTTTACAATGATAATTGCCCCTGTAAGATCTCCGTTTATCGCAGCTAATTCTTTATTAAAATGATGCCCATAAGAACCTTTATTTTTTTCCGGCCAAGCCATAGATTTCTCTTTATTCCAAACAGAGCCATCATTCCAGTTTCCATTAGGCCATCTTGCAGATGTCATACTAATATTATTTACAAACAATTGCCAAATAGAAGTTTTTAATTTTGCTTTGTAAATATTTCCTTGATATTTTTCCCAAGTCAAGTCTAGGTCAATAGAACCATCTAAAACAACATGCTCATTTTTGTAGGCTTTAAATACATATGGCATGGTTACAGAGCCATTTATTTCGTTTAAGCTAACCACTTCATGATATACTCCTTCTCTAATAAAACAAACATCTCCAGCTTTCATTTTTTTAGAAGCTTTATCAATGGTTTTAAAAGGTTTATTAATTGTTCCATCATTTTTATCGCTACCATTTTTAGCTACATAATATTCTGTTGCTTTTAATTGATAAACACTCAACAATACAATTAATAAATAAAATATCTTTTTCATTTTTTTTAATTTATCCTACCAGAAGTCATAAATCTCTTGATCTGCCTTATTTCTATGAAAATTAGGTCGTCTTCCGTCAATATCTTGTAAATTAAATTTCATGAATTTAGCAGGAAATTCATTCTCTTTTAAACCTATTGAACTCATATCAATTTGTTTAAACCCTACTTTAAAAGCTGGAGAATTTTCTTTTAGTTTGAAATTTTTATCACCAATATTCTCAAATAAAGGATCAGTAATTAAACTATTTTTATCAATTCCGTCTTTTCTTTTCGAAGCCACATATTTTTTTGCAGCCGCTAAGTTTTCTGCACAATAAAAAATATTATAATCTGCATTACAATCTTCAGGTTTAGAAATTCCTTCAGAGGCTCTGTAAGAAATATTGTAGTATTTTATTGCATTACCAGATTCATAAAATATATTATTTTGAATCTTAGACCCATAATCTGCTACTTCATCTGGATATGATGCAAACCGAATAGACTCTTTTGAACTACAATCAGCAATAATATTATTAATAATATTATTATACCCTTTATGAACAATTGCTGCTACATTTGACATGTATATAACGTTATTCTCAAAAGTTGTACCACGCTGCCAATCATCAGTTCTCATAACTCCAGAAGCATGACTTGTAATATGATGAGCATAATTATTTCTCATAATATTTCCTTCACCCGCTCCAGAAACATTTAACGCAGAACCATCTGCCAACTCTTCTAAAGCTCTGTACACTTCATTGTTTTCAACAATATTGTTTTTAGCATGCAAAAACGGAGTATATTTTTGCCAAAAAGTCCCTTCATCTTTAATAGCATTATCAATCTCATTCCATCTGATTGTTTTTGAAGCTTCATCAAAATCTATATCACGTTTTTGCAGAATTGGTACTCGAATACCACAAATACCGACCGCTTTACGTGGTACATGATGAATTAAATTATTTGATATCTTGTTACTACCACTTTGCCAAGCAAATACAGCAGCTCCCATTTTCATGACTCTACCAACATGGTGAATAACGTTATTAGAAATTATATTGTTTTTATTTACATCTTTTGTACCAGGACCATAACCACATAATAAAATACCCATATGCCCCACAAAATCAATCATATTATTTTTTATGGTGATATTTTGAGCGTGTAAATCTAATCTTATTGCAGAGCCTCCGCTATTGGTAAAACGGCATTCGGTTATTTCACAATTTTCAGCACCTCTCAAGCGTACCATTGCGTTTCCTCTGTCAAACTTATCCCAATCGTGTTGAATTCCCCATCCTTTGTGACCTTTCCACCAAGAATCACGCTCTCCGTGCATAAAAGTAATTCCTTTAAAAGCAATATTTTTTGCAGGAGTATCAGTTGCCCCTTCATAGTCTACCACTCCTTCAACTCGAATATATTCTTTCAACTTTGGCACCACTAAATTTGCAGAAGGCTCGCCCTCTTTTGGCCAGTAATATATTTTTCTTTCTTGTGTATTTACCACCCAATGCCCTGGACTATCTAAATGATCTATTACATTTTCTACCCAAGGTTTTGTATGTGATTTCTTAGCAGCAGGAGGTGCATTTGCTTCCAATACTGTCCACGCAATTCCATTTTTTTCATCAACAGATTCTAATTCTAGAAGGTTCATTGTCCATGGCACTGGTGCAAATCCAACTTCAATATCTTCTAAATTTGGCCAATTTTTTAAAACGCCTCCTTCAAATTCTATTTTTCTTAACAAATAACGATCTTTATTATGAAGAACATTCATACTTTTTGCTCCCTCATATTTAATATCTTTAAAAGTAAAACCTTCTTTATGAGTGGTTGGGATTCGAGTTTGCCCATCAAACATTGTGTAAAATCTATCAATCCCTTCGGGAATATCAGCGACCCAAACATTACCTTTAGCCACATTAGGCAGACTTACGGGGTACTCCATTAATTTTCCCCAACCTTTTACAGCAATGCCAGAAGATATAATTGGCGTTTCATCTTTGTAGGCTTCGTAGCTAACTTTAGTACTCTTAAAGCCAGAGTCTTCTAATCCAAAAACTATAGTTTCTGTGACTAAATGTGTTCCTTCTCTTAAAAAAATGGTAATGTTTTTTTCTCTTTTTTCAGAGGATAATTCTCTTACTACCAATTTCGCTTTTTCGATGGTAGCAAATGGAGCTTCTTTAGAACCAATATTCTTGTCATTCCCCAAAGGCGATACATAAAACACCGTCTGTTGTTCTGATTTGCTGCAAGAAAACAAAACAATTGCGAATATTATATAAATGAGTTTTTTCATAATTAATTTAATTATTAATCTATTTCAAGGTTTTATCTTTTTGTCTAAAATTCTGAGGATAGTCTTTGGTAATTCCAAAACTTTCGATACTCACATCAAATGGTTTAAAACCTATTTTTTTTATTAAAGCTTTATTTTTAATTCGATAGTCAAAATTTTCTAAATCCTTAAATTTAGGATCCATAACAACACCATTCGCTTCAATTCCATTTTTTTGCTTTAATGCCAAATCTTTGTTTGCTCCTGGCCACCAATAATTATTATAATCCATATCATATTCATAAGGCATTGATTTTGTTCCTGCCTGGTGCACAAACATTTTTCCCCATTTAAATATACTATTCGGAACAAATTTCTTTGAAGTACTATAAATTATGTTTCTTTTAATATCAGATTCTGGCACAAAATATTGTTGTGGATAAGCTCTAAAATGAATTCCTCTGGCGCAATCAATTATGATATTGTTTTCAATGGTATTAATTCCTTTATGTATAAAAGCTGAGTTTCCTGATTTATGTACAATATTATTTACCAATGTTGTTCCTTCCTGCCAATCATCCGTTCTAAAACCAACGTGTGGCACATCATAAATATAATTGTGACGTATCATATTGCCAGTTCCTGCTCCTGATATATTAATACTTGAGCCATCACTTAGTTTTAACAAGGTTCTTTCTGCTCTGTTAAACTCAACAACGTTGTTTCTAGCGTGTAGATATGGAGCATATCTTTTCTGAGGAGTTAATGTACTATCAACCGTTCTCTCAATATCATACCAACGAATGGTTCTTGAAGCCTCATCAAAATTATCATCGGGTTTCATTAAAATCTGACAACGAACTCCACACAAACCAATTGCTTTTCTCGGTACATCATGGATATAATTATTCGCTATTTTATTTTCACCACTTTGCCAAGCAAAAATGGCATGTCCATGCCAAATAACTTGACCGACATGATGTAAAATGTTATTTTGAATCGTATTATTTTTGTTTACGTCTTTTGTTCCAGGACCATAACCGACCAACAAAATTCCCATATGACCTACATAATCTATATAGTTATCTTTAATGGTAATATTTTGTGCATGCAAATCTAAACGCATTGCTGAACCACCACTATTTGTGAACCTGCATTCTGTAACTTCACAATTTTCAGCTCCTCTAAAACGCAACATTGCATTTCCATAATCAAAAGTATCCCAGTCGTGTTGAATACCCCAACCTTTTCTGTTTTTAAACCAAACACTTCTATCTCCATGTGTAAATGTTAGCCCTTTAAAATTAATATTTCTTGCAGGAATATCTGAAGGCAAGTCGTAAAACGTCTCTCCAGCAACTTTAAAATATTCCATTAATTTGGGCGTAACAATGTTTTTTGAAGGTGTTCCGCTTTTCGGCCAATAGTAAATTTTTCTAGTTTTGGTATTTACACACCATTCTCCTGGTTCATCTAAGTAATCAATAACATTTTCTACCCAAGCAATACTATGTTTTTTATTGGTAAAAGGCATTGCATTTGCTTCAAAAGCTAAATAACCAACTTTATTTTTAAGATCTACAGATTCTAGTTGAATGATATTCAAATTCCAAGGAACCGGATTAAACACAACCTCTACATCTGATAAATTATCCCAATCTTTAATTTCATTATTTGGATAAGGAACCATTCGTAAATGAATTCTATCCTTATTATAGTATGTGTTTTGGCTATCCGCTCTTCTAATTTCAGTTTTTAAAGGCATTTTAAAATCATCACCTCTAGCTCTAGTTAATCGCTGATCGCCATCAAAAAGTGTTCTAAAGGTTTCAATTCCTTCTGGCATGTCGGCCACCCACACATTCCCTAAACTTTCTGCAGGCATTCCTTCTACGCTCTCAGACTTCACCCAATTTAACACAGGCTTTGCTCCCGTAATAATAACCTCTTCACTATTAAATGCTTGATAGGTTACTGTAAAATTTCCCGAAGGAGAATCTTCCAAACCAAAAACAACAACCTCATCTAAAGTATACGTTCCTGCCATTAAATTCACATACATATTTTCTGTAAGTCCAATTTTAAGCTCGTCTTGCACAGCCAACCTCGCACGATCAATAGTTAAAAAAGGTGCTTCTTTAGAACCTTTATTTGAGTCGCTTCCCTTAGGCGATACATAAATATCTTTTGCAAGAGAAAAGTGAAAACTGAATAAACAAAAAATAAAGGGTAGTATAATACGTGGGTTCATAAATTTAGGTAATTATATTTTTGAAAAGTAAAAATATACAAAACCAGCTACTTTACTAATACCACATATTACAAAAACTAACATAAATATTACCTTTATTTTAACTTTGTAAATAAAGTAAATCAATCATCTTTCCCAACCCCTAAGCCTCATTTATAAGAAGAAATAGTCACTAATTATTCTTCCCTAACTTTAATAAACAAGCTTAAAATGGATTGTTTAGTTTTTAATAATTCAAGAACTACATCTAATATAATTACTTACCACAATAAAATTTAATAGAGTAGAATATTCACGATAAAAAAATAAGACCACACCAAAACATCGTAACAAAAATGAGATAAACTAGAAAGAAATAGTTAAATAAAAGCAGAGAATAACGTAAATTACAAAAAACCTGTTTTAAACATTCTAATACTGATGATAAAAATTTAATAAAAACTACAAAAAATTATGCTTTGTGCTATTTATTGTATTTTTTGTTACATTATAACAAGAAATTATAAAAATATATTCTTAGTTTAGTTTTTTTTTAAACTAAAAATTAAACTAAAACTCTTTTATTATGATTAAAAAAATTACTTTACTATTAATTCTAGTAACTCAATTTAGCTTCTCTCAAAGTATGAGTCAATTCCAACCATCTGATTTGTATGCAGAGCATGTTGATTGTACTTCGTCGGGATCAACATACAATAGCTATGATTTAGATAATAACGTTTTAACTATTCAAACAGATGATGCCTCAATAAGTACACTTCGCTTTACTGCTCAGATTAGATTTAAAAATGCTGCAGCTAAAGGTTTAAAAATTGCTGGTGATGACTTGACAAAGTCGGATATTTTCACATCAAATACCTCTGAATTTATTGTTGATGGTTTTACAGGTGGTGACCTCCAAGATGCTGCTATAACCGCCTGTAATGGCGTATCTGTTGGAAAATTAAATTATGCTTTTTTCACTATAGATTTTAGTAATAACACGACATGGAATTCAAAAACTGGATATACTGAAATTGAATTAGCAGATGCTGTAAATATTATTCCCACAACATCAACGTTTAATGGAAACGCAGACTACATCCAAAATGTTCAAATGACTGTTAAAGTTATTTATGACGCAAGCACAGCATCAGTTGATCAATTAGAAAAATTTGACTTTAGTTACGCTCCAAATCCTACCAAAGATTTTATTCAATTATCAGCAGCTAATCCTATTGAAGGAGTTCAGATTTACAATTTATTAGGACAAGAAGTTTTACAAAACACATATAACTTGCGTAATGCAAAAGTAGATGTATCTGCTTTAAATGAAGGTGTATATGTTTTAAAAGTTGTTATTGATGATAACATTGGAACTTATAAATTCATGAAGGAATAACACTAAGGTATTCTTCCTTAATTTTATAAAACTCAAAGAAATATAGTCTATTTCTTTGAGTTTTTTTTATTTAAAAATAAAACTAAAACGACCAGATTAGAAAGCAATAAAAACATCAAATCTACCAATACTCCATTAGATCAAACGTCAACAATCTTTTATTTGGGAAAAGGATATTTATGCCGATTCATACACATTAGTTCTTAAAAACCTTCTAGAACAAACCGAGAGTATTTATGACTCTAAAACAAATGAATTGGCTATAAACATTGAAAAAGCAACTCCTTACTCTTGGCACATAATTTCTTACAATTCTTTTGATTTAGAAACTGTACAAAGTGATACATGGAAGTTTTATAATGCAGGTGCCGGAGTTATATCTTATACTCCTTTTCCCGTTGATGCTGTCTTCCCTGAAATGGCTAGTACTTACATAAACCTAAATTCTATTCAACTCGAATGGAATGGATTAGATATTGACAATGACATTACGAGTTATGACGTTTATTTTGGAACAACCAAACCCGTTACAACACTTTTAGGTAATACTAATCAAAATACAATGGATGTATCAGTTAATCCTGGAAACATCTATTATTGGAGAGTTGTTACCTTTGATTCCAAAGGAAACACCTCTGAATCTGAAATATTTGAATTTAAATTAGAATAACTTTAATTAAGAATATCTTATTTTTTAAGCCCAAAGAACATTCAATTTTCTTTGGGCTTTTATTTACCTCTAATTATTCCCTTTTGATATATATGTGTTACTAATTGGTAATAATCGACAAATTTTAAATTTAAATAGAACACATATTTGTAAGTCATAAAAAATGAAATCAATGAAACCATTCTGTCTCAAAATATTCACCATTCTTCTTATTGCGCTAAACTACCAAATAACGTTCTCACAGTCTACCTACTACATATCAAATAGTGGAAGTAATTCAAATTCTGGTACTGAAAGTGACCCTTTTTTAACAATAAGCAAAGCAATTAGTTCAATCGGTGCACAAGGCGGAACTTGTATTATTAAAGGTGGTATATACCGCGAAGAAATAACACTGAATAATATGAATAACCTTACTTTAAAAGCATATGACGATGAACATGTAATAATTGACGGAACAAAAGAAATTACAAGCACATGGTCACAGAGTTCAGGTAATTCAAATATTTATGAAACCACGTTGACTGAAGATATTTGGCAACTATTTATTGATGATAAACAACAGGTACCTGCGCGTTGGCCAAACGCACAATTTAATGATGATAGCGTTTTTGACCAACACAACTGGAGCCCTGCAGATGATTCTGTTTCTAAGGGGACTATTATAGACATTGGCAACCTTAACACGCAAGGTTTTAATGCAGAAGGTGCCCTAGCGGTAGCCAATTTTGGATCTTATAAAACCTCTGTGCTTAAAATTTTAACCCATAACGGGAACACTATGACTTATAATTTAAATGAGTTAAATGGTTATGCTGGTAAACATTATTATTATTTTTTAGAGAAAAAAATAGATTTCTTGGACGTTGCCAACGAGTGGTTCTACGAACCTACTAGTAAAAAATTATCTGTTTATGGAGACCCCTCTGGAAAAAAAATACAAGGAAAAGTTCAATCATACGCATTTACAATGCATGATTGCACAAATATCATCATAGAAAAACTAAACTTCTTTTCAACCACAATTAAAGCTACAGCATCAAATAATATTGCAGTTAATAACTGTTTATTCTCTTTTCCTAGCAGCTCTCGAAGAATGCTTGGAGAAATCGGAGCTCCTAAAGCAACAAAATTAGAAACTAAAAATAATTCTAATATTGGTAATTTCAGATTTTATAGATGTCTTTTTGAACATACTGATGGAGAAGCTCTTGTTTTAAAAGGTGCCAACAATATAGTAGAGGATTGTTATTTTCATCATATAGACTATTCATGTGGTGCTACCGCTGGTCTTGGAGTTACAATAAAGAATAATGGTACTAATATTAACTTTAAACAAAATACAATTCATACTACGGGTGCTTCGGCCACACTTGATTTAGGACCTGAGCAAAAAGTTTCTTACAACGATATCTCTAAAACGGGTTTCTTACAAAGCGATGGTTCTATAACACAAATAACAAAAGCAAGTGTAAACAACTCTGAAGTACACCACAATTGGTTTCATGATTCCACTAAATCTGGGATGCGTTACGATGCTCCGTTTAGATCTCCTTGGGATGCTGGTTCAGGTGGACTAGTGCACCATAACGTTATGTGGAACTTAAACAAAGGACTTCAAATCAAAGGAAACTATCAAGAAGTATACAATAATACTTGCTTTAACAATTTCGATGAACAAAATGACATATCAATTTTAGATGAAGATTTTACAGCGAGTAAATATAGCGCAAATTGGAATAATCAAACCACTTATACTAGCTCTAATACAGATACTAGTACAATTAACAATGCTTCTGATAAAATATCGGGTGATAGAAAGAAATCAATGGCAATACCGGGAATAAAATCAAACAATTACTATTCTGCTACAACAATAGACATTGATATTAAATCTTTACTAGAAGACCCAGACAACTATGACTTTAGACCTAAAATAGGTTCTATATTAATAGACTACGGTACACCAATTTCAGGCATTACCGATGGTTATACTGGAAATGCACCTGATGCCGGAGCATACGATAGATCAGATAATTGGACGGCAGGTACTAATTGGCAACCAGATTTTTACCCTTGGTCATTTTTGACTTTAGAGGTAGAAAACAATATCCTTGATAAAAACCAGTTTGAAGTTTATCCTGTACCTGCAACTAATGTTTTACATATAAAATCAACTAGAAGTATTGGGCAAGTTGCTATTTTTAACATACGAGGACAACAACTTTTGATTCAAAATAAAAATACTCATAAATTAAATATTTCTAAATTAAGTAATGGTATTTACATTTTAAAAATCCAAACCAAAAATGGATTGAGTACTACGAAAAAATTTGTTATTAAAAAATAACACACTGAAAAATGTTTAAATAACAACTGTTTAAAATAAAAATAAAAAAATATTTTATCGCATTTTTAATGCAGGAACGATAATTTGTAACAGTTGCATAAAAAAGAGTGTTAATAATTTAAAATTTTAAATTTTTACATGTTCTAGAATTCTACTCTTTTAGAATCCTTATAAATTCATTTTGATTAGACTTTTTTATATTTATTAAGTACGCGCCGGTACTATATTCTGATAAATCAATTACTACTTTCTTTTTGTCACAAACTATAGATTTTATTCTTGTACCAAGAATAGTATAAATTTCTACATTTTTAATAGTATCAATATTAGAAATAGTTAAAAGCTCTTTCACTGGATTTGGATATACTAAACTAGATATCAAATTATAATTACCAACAGTCAAACTTGGATCATTTATCTTTACTGCTAAATTTATTCTCTGTGAACAGTACAATTCATTATTTTTAGATAGTAAATTATTATTAGGATTAAATGTAAAACCTAACTCATGAATTGTATTAAAATCAGTTCCTGTGTATTCAATTTCAACATTTACTCTTCTGTTCCAATTCCAACAATCACTCTTTAGTTTATCTATGGAATTTATTTGAAATCCTGTATAACTTCCATCAAATCGAATGAAGTCTTTATCCGGAAAATTGGCAACTGCGGCATCAAATGAACCGTTTGGCTGACCAGAAGTATCCCAATCAACTAGAAAAAATAAAGTGATTATTTTACTATCTGTACCTGAAGATAAATCTATGGAATAATCTAAAGTTGTCTCATCTTTTTGAACAGTAGTATAACTATCATTCTTTTCACCATCAATACAAGATACTTCGGTTTGATATTTAAAACTATCCAAACCAATGGCATTACAGCTATTTGAGCTGCTGCATTCAAGTAATGCGGTATTGATTTTATCTCCCCTATTTTCAAGGTTTAAATTAATCGGGGTTAAAAGATTCCCTCCTGAATAACTCAAAGCACTATAGCTACTTTCATTAATCAAGTTATTGGAAACCAAATTAGGAAAACTGCTGGTTGTATCTTCTGTAGAAAGTGCTTCATTATTTTCGGCCGAGTGCAATGTCATTGCTCCAGTAATTTTATTAGAACTATCTCTCTCGAAGTAGGGACTAAACTCCCAAAACACTTTCCCGTCTCCAAAATTTACAGCGCTATAAGTACCTGTTCCTCCTGTATATATTTTTGAAGGATCTGTGTTTAAACTTAAATTATTAGTCATAGTAGAAGATTGATAGCGAATTTGAAAATAATTACGCCATTGTTGCCATTCATTGATACCTGTTGAATTCGTTTCATCCTTCATAGCCTCATAACCCTTTTGATCCCAAACTTCGTACTTTATTTTCCATAGAGAAGAAGAAGTAATACCAGGAAGTTCATCTTTTACAATAGTAGGTAAATCGTTTAAAATGTCAATAAAACCGGCTAAATCAGACGTGTTATATTTTGTAGTGAAATCCGCATAATATAAGCCTGAAGGTTTATAAAATCCAGCTCCAGATTGTACAGCATTATACCAAGACTGAATATTTTTATAGGAGCTTGTTCCATTACCCCGAATAACATGACTTCCTGTTTTAAGAAATACTTTACAATCTATGGCTACATTATCCTTATAGGTCGATTGTCCTCCACCATGGTTATATATAGCTGCGTAATTGGCTCCAGATGTTGAATTCCCAACATTATAAAAAGCATTTCCTTCCACAAAATTACCCGTAGTATAATTATCTAAATACACCCCATTTGTGGGAATATTACAGAAAGTATTATTTTTTACCAAATTTTCTCTTTGATAAAAATTATTTCCGAGTCCCAAGTACAAAGCTCCACCATCAAAATAATGGTAATTTGGCAAGTCGTGAATCTTATTTTTTTCAGCAACACACTCTCTAGATTGACGGTATTTTATACCAAAGTGAGGCGCATCGTAAATTTCATTACCAATCGCTTTATTTCCACATCCAGATAATGTTATACCTGGTACCTGAGATTTTTGATCCCATGCAATGTCATGTATTGTTGAATTTTGAACCACATTATTTTCAGCAGCTAAATGAAATGTCTTCTTTTCTAAACCCAATTTAACACCACCACCACCAACATTGTACACTTCACAATTATCAACTACATTATTGGTTCCTAAAATGCGAATTCCCCACTGATTAAAATTCCTAATAATACATTTGTCAATTGAATTATTACTAGAAGCATCGTCTATTACAATCCCATTTTCAAGTCCTGCTTCAATTACAAGATTTTCCATGGTTATTCCTGTTGATCCAACAATTGAAAACATATCTCCATTTAATATAGACAAGGTCAGTTTTTTATTTTCCCATCCTGAGGGAGGATAAAAATAGAGCAACATATTTTCACGATCTATAAAATATTCACCTTCTGTATCTAATTCTTCTGGGATATTTTCGAAATGAAAATGAGAAACTTTTGTTTTACTATCCACCTGACGACCACTATCAGAACTAATAGTAAAAGAAGAATTTGGCCCATACTGCATTTTAATTTCACAATTTGTAATATCAGCAACCTGGTTATATTCCCATTCCCAAGATGAATGCACTACACCATCCATCCAAATTTCTTCAGTTGAATTTTTATAAAAACTCCAAAAATCAACTTTTGTTTTTAAACTTTCATCTAATGTAAATTTAACTCCATCGGTTGATGAGTCTTTAGTTCCTGTCTCTAATATTTCATAATACGAAACAGCACTATGCATCTTAGATCTTAGGTCTTCCCATTTACTTGGCAATATCATTTGACTGTCTGTCATTACTGCACCTTTGTTTGGCCATCGTGAAAGCTCCATTTTCTCTTCATCAAGCCACAACATTGAAGGTGTACTAAATTCATCAGAAAAACCATAACCGTGATGATTAAATGTCCCTAAATCAGAAACTTTAATACCCAATGTTGATAAATCATACACTTTTATCTGGTCAGAAATTGAAGAATTTGATAAGGTAAACCCAGGATTTACACTTGAGAAATCTTGAAAATCATCTGCATCTAAAACGATTCCTCCATTTATAAAAACACCTTCACAACCTGAAATTTTTAGACCACTATGTGCTGATGTTAAATTTATTGTTGATGGAATTAAATAAGTATTCGCTTCTAGAATAATTTCTGAAGCACTCAAACTACCATTATTCATATTGTTTATAGCGTTCAAAAACTGGGTAGTATTTGATACCGTTACTGTTTGTGCTTGCATACTTATCCCAAAAAACACAGCCAAACACAAGTAGCTGATCTTTATAAATTTACTAATCTTCATAACTTATTTATCTTTTCGCAATTAATTTAAAAAAAACATAGAGTCTCGAGTTACACTTTTTCAATACCGTTACCGATGGAAATTACTATTATACCTATTACCATACAAGCCAAACCGATATATAAAAATTTTCTTGCCTTTGAGGATGCTGTTACCCATTCTTTAGTTAACAATCCACTTACAATGGCAGTTACAACACAAGCCGTATTAAAAATAGCATACCCAACTGTATTACCTACTTCTCCCAATTTAAAGGCCGCATAAGCAAACAAAGCAGATGCTGCATAATGAAAAACGGCCATAATTGATATCAATCCAAAGTTTTGAGCAAATGCAGGAGTCTTAAAAGAGCCCCAACTTTTTTTCTTCGTAATTTCGTAAGCAAAATAGATTGCCATAACAACACCACCACTTATAAAAATTGGAAACATTACTGCTACAGCAGTAATCCATTCTGCATTTCCTACATCCTGACAAGCCTCATGAATGATTGGTCTACCCACCGCATTGGCATAACTAAAACCTGTAGCTAATAAACCTCCAATAACAGCAATTAATATCCCGGTAAGTACAGATCCTTTATTTTGGTTTTCTCCTGATTCTTTTTGATCTTTTTCTCTAATTAAACCTGCTTTTCCATTTGCAAAAACACCAATTAAAACGATAGCTAATCCAGCTAAGATGGTTAAAAAGGTATTTCTAGGTGGAATTTCATCTACTACAAATGGTAATAATGACCCTACTAAAAGTACAGTTCCAATGAAAAGTGAAAAACCTAGAGATAAACCTATATGATTGATTGCTTTTCCCCACATCATAACACCTATTCCCCACAAAAAACTGGCTCCCGCCATTTTAAGAATGATATCAATAGGAAGTCGAGCAAATATATCTCCAAAACCTTGGATAAGTGTAAGTGATGCAATTACAGGAACCAAAAACATGGTAAGTATAAAAAATAATCCCCAAGTATTTTCGAATTTAAAATCTTTTGTAAATTTTTCTGGCAAGGCATATAGGCCTAACATCAATCCTGCTCCAATCGCTAAAATAATTCCTTCAATCATAATAATAAGTTTGGTTTATTTGTATTCAGTTAATTGTATAATTACCACGAAAATTTAAATATCGTAGTGCTTTTGAACTCTTCACCTGCTTTGGTAATAGTATTTGGAGAGTCTTCGATATTTGGTCCATTTTGATAACGGTGTGTTTCACAACAAAAACCTCTAAATTTCCCATATTGCTCTCCGTTTTCTCTTTTAATATCATTAGATGTATACTTACCTGTATATAATAACATACAAGGTTCAGTTGATAAAACTGTTAAGGATCTTCCTGACTGTTTAGATTTAACAGAAGCTACCTCTTGCAGATCAGAATTAGCATTGTCAAAGATGTAAAAATGTTCAAAACCATCATTTATCTGAGTATGAACATCTCCTATTTTTTTACCGTTTCTTAAATCATCAACTTCACCTTCAACATTCACAATTTCGCCAGTTCCGGCTCCAGTATCGTCCATTATTTGTCTTTTTGACGTATTTACTTGAACAATATGATCTTCAACAGTTGAAGAAAAAGCATTTAGGTTAAAATAAGTATGATTTGTTAACGCTAAAGGTGTGTCTTGATCTGGTGTTGCACTATAGTCAATTTTTAACTCGTTATTCGCTGTTAATGTAAATATCACAGAGACAGCGACGTTTCCAGGATATCCTTCTTCTAAATGTTTACTCGTTAAAGTCATTTTTATAGAAGACTCATTTCCTTCAATTATTTCAGTATTCCAAATTCTTTTATCAAAACCAACAGTACCTCCGTGTAAATTGTTATTACCACAATTTGCAGATAATTGATATTCTTTTCCGTTTAATGAAAATTTTGCATCTTTTATTTGAGAACAATATCTACCAATAGTACCTCCAAAATAAGGGGAATTATCAACATATTCTTTACTAAAATAACCATCCAGCGTATCAAAACCACAAGCAATATTTTCTGACTCTCCTTTGCTATTAGGAACAATAATCTCAGTAATTGTAGCTCCATAATTAGTAACTTTAACGGACATGCCATTTGAGTTGTTAATTGTGTATAAATCTATATTTTGATTTTTAAAACTACCAAAAAGTGTTTTGTTGATAATCATAGTTTAGTTTATTTTAGTTTGTTCTTTTATTTTTGTTGAAAAGGAGCCAATTTCTCCCAATCAAAAACAACACCTGTACCTGGTTCATCGGAAGCTACTGCTCTAAAGTCTTTAACAACCAGGGGTCTTGTTGTGTACTCATCTATTGGAAAACTATGAACCTCTAACCATCCTGCATTTGGTTGTGATGATACCAAACTCACATGTAATTCTTGCATACCATGAGAGCACACAGGAATTTCATTTTTTTGAGATAGTTTTGCTGCTTTTAACCAACCGCTAATACCACCACAATTGGAAGCATCAGGTTGAATAAACGACAATTTAGATTGTTCAAATGCATATTCAAATTCATGAATAGTATGTAAATTTTCTCCCATCGCTAAAGGCATTCCTGTCGCTTCAGAGATTTCTGAATATCCCTTATAATTATCAGGTATAGTAGGTTCTTCAAACCAATGAATATTATATTTTTTAAATGCTTTTGCTGCTTGAATCGCTTTTTCAACAGACATAGAATAATTAGCATCAACCATAAACTTTACATCTGGTCCAATAAGTTCTCTCACTGCTTTGATACGATCTATATCTTCCTGTAAATTCTCACGGCCAATTTTAATTTTAACAGCATTAAAACCGTTTGCTAAATACCCCTTAATATTCTTTAAAAGCTTTTCTAAAGGAAACATTAAATCGATTCCTCCACAATATGCTTTACAAGTATTATTTGCTCCACCTGCAACTTTCCATAATGGTAAATTTTGCTTTTTACAGCGAATATCCCAAAGTGCAATATCTACTGCCGAAATTGCAAAAGAAGCAATTCCTCCTCTACCTACATAGTGAATGTGCCATTCTAAAAAATCGTAGATTTCTTCAATATTTGAACCATCTTTACCAATAAGAGCCTTTGTAAAATCGTGTTCTATCATTGCCCTAATAGCGTGACCACCTTTACCGCCCGTATAAGTATAACCGGTTCCTTCACTTCCATCTTCTAAAGTAACTGTTACTGTTACTAATTCAAAATCAAAGTGATCTCCATGCTTGGCATCAGATAATACTTCTGGTAAAGGAACTTTAAATAAACGAACCTCTATATTTGAAATTTTTGTACTCATAAAAATGCTCTTATACGTTATAGTTTACATAAAAAGTTTTCTTTTCTAAATACTGTTCAAAACCGTATTTACCGTCTTCTCCTCCTGTTCCACTTAATTTAAGACCGTTGTGAAAACCTTGATGTTGCTCTCCATGGCCTCTATTAATATAAACTTCTCCATATTCAAGCTCAGAAGTACATTTCATTATTGTACGCACATCTTTTGTAAATACCATTGCTGCTAATCCGAACTCACAATCATTAGCATATTCGATTACCTCGTCAAATTCTTTAAATTTCAAAACAGGTAATATCGGTCCAAAAGATTCTTTGTGTACAATGGTCATGTCTTGAGAAACGTCTGTAAGAATTGTAGGTTCAAACCAATGCCCTTTTTCAAACTGAGCTCCTTCTGGCCTTCCACCTCCATGAGCGATTGTTGCTCCTTCTTTTACAGAAATAGCTACTAAATCTTCCATATTTTTTACTTCACTAGCATTTACTTTAGGACCTAAATCCGTATCATCTAACATAGGGTTCCCTACTTTTAAAGCAGCGACTTTTGCTAAAAACTTCTCCATAAAAACCTCGTAGATATCTTCATGTAAATACATACGCTCATTACAGGTACATACTTGTCCACAATTATCAAACTTAGAATGCAATGCTGCATCTACAGCCGCATCAATATTAGCATCTGCAAAAACAATAAACGGAGCTTTTCCTCCTAATTCTAACATTAAACTTGTCAGATTTTTAGACGCTGTTTCTGCTATTTTTTGACCTACTGGTGTAGATCCAGTCATGGTTACCATTTTTGTAATAGGACTTTCTACTAAAGCATTACCCATAGTACGTCCTGGACCTGTTACTATATTAATAACACCTGCAGGAATCCCTACCTTTTCTGCTAAAAAACCAAGTTCTAAAGTAGCTAAAGGAGTTTCTTCTGTGGGCTTAATAACAATTGTATTACCCGCCACTAAAGCTGGACCTAATTTACGACCTGCTAACGCTAATGGAAAATTCCACGCGGTAATTGCAACAACCACCCCTTTTGGTACTTTTTGAATCCAAATTTGTTCTCCAGGATTATCCGAAGGAATGATATCTCCTTCTATACGTCTTGCTCCTTCACAAGCATACTCAATAAAAGAGGCAGTAACTGCAACTTCCATCTTAGCTACTTTTAGTAGTTTACCTTGCTCTTTAACTAATAAATTTGCTAAATAATCGCTATTATTTTTTATTTCTTGTGCAAGACCAAATAGCAATTCTGCTCGTTTTCTTGGAGGTGTATTTCTCCATGACTTTTGTGCAGCTTCAGCCGCTTCTAATGCTAATTTTGCATCTTGCTCATTTCCATCTTGCACTTTACCAACAACTTCCTCTGTTGTTGGATCAAATACATTATCTAATTCTCCAGAAAGTGCATCTTGCCACTTGCCGTTTATAAATAATTTATATTCTTTTATTTCTGACATATTACCTAAATTATTGCATTATTCTAGCGGCCCATCCAACCACCATCAACTAAAGTTACACTACCATGCATATACGCTGAAGCTTCTGAACATAGAAAAACAACTGGTCCAGCAAAATCTTCTGGTTTACCCCATCTTCCCGCAGGAATTCTTCCTAAAATAGATGTTGATCTATCAGGATCGTTGCGTAAAGCCTCTGTATTATCTGTAGCGATATAACCTGGAGCAATAGCATTTACATTAACTCCTTTACCTGCCCATTCATTTGCAAAAGCCATTGTTAACTGCCCAATTGCACCTTTACTTGCTGCATAACCAGGAACTGTTATTCCGCCTTGAAAAGTTAGTAAAGATGCCGTGAAAACAACTTTTCCACTTCCTCTTTTTAACATGTCTTTACCAATTTCTCTTGTTAAAATAAACTGGGCATTTTGATTAACCTCAACAACTTTATCCCACATTTCATCGGGATGCTCTGCTGCTGGAGCTCTTAATATTGTACCCGCATTATTTACTAAAATATCAATGACAGGAAAATCTGATTTCACTTGTTCTATAAAATTATATAAAGCTTTACGGTCACTAAAATCACATTGGTAAGCTTTAAAGTTTTTACCTCGAGCAAGAACTTCTTTTTCTACATCAGAATTAGATAACTCCATGCTTGCACTAACTCCAATAATATTTGCACCAGCCTCAGCTAAACCAATAGCCATAGCCATACCAATACCTCTTTTACAGCCTGTTACAATCGCTGTTTTTCCTTCTAAACTAAATGTATTTAAAATACTCATTTTATAAACTTTATGCCAATGACTATTAAGCCATTAACTTTTTTAAATTATCTTTTTATGCACTTATCTTTTGCCATTAACTAAAGGCTATAGTTTGTTTGTTTTTTACAAAGTACAATCCATTAAAACTTTCATTCCATCAGGATTTTGATCGATGTTCTCAAAAACATTTTGAATATTGCTTAAAGGCTGAACATCTGTTATCATCTCTTCAAATGGTAATTCATTTGCCGTGATTAAATTAATAGACTTTTCGTAATCTTCTTTTTCATAAACACGAGCGCCAATTAATTTCAATTCTTTCCAAAAAAAATTAAATAAATCAATCTCTTTTTTTTGACCATGAATAGCAACCATCAAAATTCTCCCTCTAATTCCAGCAACCTCCGTCATAACATCTAAGGCTGGTTGAACACCTGCTACTTCAAAAACAACATCGGCCAAACGCCCCTCTGTCTTGTCTTTTACGTAGGCAACTAAATCTACTTTTATTGGATTTACAACATCAAATCCTAAAGACTGTGCTTTCTCTATTCTTGCCTCATTTACTTCAGAAATAATTACGTTAGCCCCTACTTCTTTAGCAACCATGGCAACTAATAAACCTATTGGACCGCCGCCTAAAACAACAGCTGTTTCACCAGCCACCAAACCACTTAATCTAACATCATGAGTAGCAACTGATAATGGCTCTATTAAAGCAGCTAACTTTAAATCGGTATTTTCTTTTAACTTATGCAACGTGAAAGCTGGTACATTCCAATATTCTTGCATTGCACCAGGGCTATCGATCCCTATAAACTTAAGATCCTGACAAATGTGATTAAATCCTTTATCTGACTCTTTTACCAAGCGATCATCTAATGGACGAACTACAACTTTGTCTCCGACTTCATATTCAGTTACTCCCTCTCCCAAGGCATCAACAACACCCGACATTTCGTGTCCAATTGTTACAGGAATATTTACACGTTTATCCATCATTCCATGATAAATATGTACATCAGTTCCGCATACACCGACAAATGCAACTTTAATTCTTACTTCACCTTTCGCTGGTACTTCTATCTCCCTTTCAATTATTGAGAATGTTTTATTCCCTTTATATTGTGTTGCTTTCATATTTAGCTCGTTGTTATTTTATAACCTAGTTTATACATGGCCCAATGTATTTATTTTAGACAAGGTAAATGAATTCAAATAGCACAATTTGTAACACTAGATTCACAATACAAGATGGATTAATAAAGATGAGCTTTTTACAAATAAGGTTTAAAGATAATTTAAGAGGTGGGCGTGTTTTTGGTAAATTGTTTTAATTTTTACCATTTAATTAGGTTTGTTTTATGGCACAAGAATTAAAACGTGACAAAAAAAATGCATCTAAGAAAATATTCTTAGATGCATTATATATTAATATTACTCTGGAATATTACTCTAGAATATTACTCTTTTATAAACTTATAAGAACCAGTAGAATTACCAATTGTTACCTTTGCAATATAAATACCTTTACTTAAATGAGATACTGAAATATTTGCTTGTTTCGCTTCAACTTTCTGGCTAAACACTTGCTTACCTAAAACATTATACAACTCTACATTATCAATTGCTTTTTGAGCAGATAAATTCAACATATTTTTTGTTGGATTTGGGCTTAATGAAAAATTAAATTCAACTAAATCTTGAATAGACAAAGTATTCTTCTTAATCATAGATACATTTGAGAGATATACTATTTGAGCTGTTTTTGTAGCAGTCTCCTTTGGTCTAATTAAGTTAATTACTACATTTTGAGCTTCTGAAGAATAAAAGCCAAATTTATGAGTTTCCGCCGTAGTTGTAAAATCTGCACTTGGAACATTAAAATTTAGCATCAAGTTTTCAGGAGAACCAATGTTAAAACAAGTTTCAAGAGACGCTGCTACATTTGACTCACCTCTAAAAGAAGCTATAAAACCTTGCCCACCAGCTGCACCATCAACATCACTTCTAATATCAAACGAAACCTCGTAATAAGTATCTGCCTCTAAACTTATCCTCTGTCTAACATTAGCCCCCTTGTCAGTTGGGTACTCAAGTTCAGAACCTATAACATTTACAAGACCACACCTCCACCAAGATTCAGTTCCAGTTAAAGGACCAGCAAACGAACTACATTCACTGACAGTAGCTATGCCATCAGAAAAATCCTGGTCTTGAATTAGTTCAGCTTGACCAAAAGAAATTACAGATATCATTAAGAATACTGCTAAAAAAGTAATTTTTTTCATAATTATTGATTTTAAAATTAATTTAAGATTATTAAAAATAAGAAATTATTTTCCTACTCTCCAAAAATATATTTGTTTCAAGAAGTTGGTGTATCGAAAATAAACAAATAATAACACATTTATAACACAAAACAAATGTTATACAATTATAAAACAACTTGTTACAAGTTAAATTGGTTTTTACACCAAAAAGTTTTAGTTAAGCGACAAATAAATATTATTTAAATCTAATGGATCATTCATATCCTTTTGTAATTCTAGTAATTCTTTAAATAAAGATTTTACTTTTGATTTATTCGCAATATCATCTGAAATATCATTCATTTCTTCTGGATCATTCTGTAAATCAAAAAGTAATACTTTATTAATTTCAGGATAGACTAATAATTTAAAATTATCTTTTCTAATCATTCTGTTTACATTAAGATAAGCTCCATAAATAGCTTCATAATGGCTTTTTTTAGTCGCTCCTTTCGCTAAATCTAAAAAGCTATTAAACTCTACATAATCTGGTTTTTCAACACCTGCAATTTCTATTGATGTCGCCATTACATCTTGTAAATAAACATCTGCATCCACTTTATTATTCTTTGGAATATCTGGACCCATCACAATCATTGGAGGACGAATACTGTGATCAAATAAAGATTGTTTTCCTAGTAAACCATGACGACCCATCGCTAAACCATGATCTGCAGTAAAAAAGATATATGTATTATCCATCTTACCAGATTTCTTTAAGGCATCTAAAATGAGTCCTATTTGAGTATCAACGTGGGTGATACTTGCATAATACTCTTGAGTATGGGTTTTAATTGCATATTCAGTTCTTGGAAACGGAGCCAATGCTTCGTCTCTCAGATAATTACCATTTGCTATAGAATGCCTAAAAGGATATTCTGGAAGATAACTTTTTGGCACAGAAATGCTGTCCAAAGGATACATATCTATGAACTCTTGAGGAGCTTGCCTAGGATCGTGAGGTGCATTAAATGCTAAATACATAAAAAATGGATCTTCCTTAGTTTTTGCTTGCTCAATGAAATTTACTGCATCATCTTTTAAAACTTCGGTCCAGTGTTTACCTCCTTTCCAATAACCACCGCGAGCGGTATCTGTTGGAGACCATAATGTATCATTTTCATTAAGTGGTCGATTATACCCAATAGGCATTATTTTACCAGAGCCACTTACTTTTAAACTCGGATCTGCCTTAAACTGAGCAGTCATCTCTTTCCCTCTCCAGGCATCTCCCGGCATTCCATGACGCTGATTTAAAACATTGTTAAATATTTTTTTAGCGGGAGCATCTACATGCCATTTACCCGTCATATAAGTTTCATAACCACTAGATTCTAAAATTTTACTCCATGATTTATCAAGGGCTTCAGAGTTATTTCCTTTCCAATTATGTCTAAACTCATTGGCTCTCCAAACAAACCTACCAGAAATCATCATCGCCCTAGAAGCAGCGCACACTGCTCCGCTCCAAGCCCCCATGTTATAGGCATGCGTAAATGTAGTACCCTCCTCGACCATCTTATCCATGTTAGGAGTTATTATTTCTTTATTTCCTAGAGCGTGAATTGATGAATACGTCTGGTCATCCGTAAAAATTAAAACTATATTTGGCTTCTTTTGACCAAAGACCAAAGTTGAACAAAATAAGCAAATCGCAATTATTCCTTTTATTTTCATAAACAGTTTTTTCAAAAAATATTTGAAACAAAAATGGATAAATAAAACAATTAAAATGTGCTCATATATCCCAAATATTAACATAAAATGATTAGATAATAAAAATTACCACAAATTTTACTTCTTAACATTAATGTTTCATTCTACCGAATCCTACATCATACCGAATGATAAACGCTTCACGAGACCCCAAGCGATAAGAATGGGAAAGGCCCCATTTTGGGAATTTTGCTGGGAACAAATCAATATCTCTGTAATTCCCTTGTCTAAAAAATGTACCAGCGTGTGGCACATCTGTAACATGAGATACCAATTCAAAATTTAAACCGTCCGCAGCATATTGCATGCTAAACAATTCTGGTCCTTGACGCACGATACCACATACACCGCTCTTATAGGGAAAAATTACAACCTCATGCCCTCCAACAACAACAGGGTTTAAATCAGATTTAATAAAAGGCCCTTCAGGTTTATCTGATATAGCAACACCCCAGCCAATATAAAAGGGTTCTCCAAATTGCTTTCTATTATCATACTCACCATCTCCTTTGTAATACAGATAATATTTTCCTCCTTTTACAATAATACTAGGATCGTGTACTTTTTTTGAATCAAAAAATCCAGGCTCACTCGGAGTTACAATTAAGTCTTTCGATTTTGTCCAAGGTCCGTTTGGATTGTCAGTCCAGGCCATTGCAATACTATGAGGACCTTCTTTATAGACGTGAGGAGAATGTGCAACTTGGTAATACATATAATACTTTCCGTTGGCAACTAAAATATCTGGAGTAAACACACATCTATCATCAAAACTACCTTTAGGCCCTGGCTCTATAGCAATGCCTTGTTCTTTCCAATGATAAGTATCCTTTGAGGTCGCGTGCCATATAGAAACATAATCCCATGAGTAAATACGTTTCCAATCTCCTTTAATATCTTGATACGATTCTTGTGAACCATTTTTTTGTCCAACAGGTGGAACTCCCCAAGATTTGCTGTACCATACATGATAGGTATCACCTATTTTAATTGGACTTGTAACATCCCTAAAAGTTGTATTCTCTTTAAACCCCTCCAAACCATGACGCAAATGATATGCAGCCCTCAAGGGTTGTTGAGTCTTTCGCAATTTAACTAATTGAGGCACACCAGAAGGACCTTTGTAGGCTTTTAATTTTTCTGTAATTAATGTATCTTTTAAGGGATTGCCAAAATATCCAAGTCCGGTGGTTAAAGCATAACTAAATCTGGGGAAAAATTGATTTTCAGCCTCAAATTCTAAATTTCCAGACTGATATCTCTGAAAAGCAGCGCTTCTTTTTGGTGCATCTAACTTTTTGTTTTCTTTACCAACATTAGTATTTATCTGAGTATGACATGCCATCAAAATTGAATAACAAAACATCAATAAAAAATACTTTTTTATAATTATTACCTCTTTTTTATACATTCGAATGAATTTTAAATAATTATGAACTCTAATTTGGTTGAAAAAAATATCTTTTATATTTTTTCAATATACAGGTAATAGGCAGGAAAAACTCTATCTTCAGAATCAAACAAACTTGCTTCTAAATCGAATTTTCCTTTTGGTAATTTCATTTTAAAAACGACCTCTTCATCACCTTGCTCAATTAGTTTTTCTGCTTTAAAATCTGCCACGTATAGATAGCCTTTTTTAAAATTTGTTTTTACCGCTGCTGGCATGGTCAATTGCAATTCTTTTATTTTTGACTCAGCTGGAAATGTATCATTGATTGCCAAATTGCTTTCACGGGGAAACCTTCTTAAGCTAATTTTATAGTCTCCCTCTTCAACAAACTCAATTTTCCATCGTCCATTTGCTCTGTCTGCCTCAGCGATACCATATTGATGCCATGTTCTATTTAATCTCCCTGTAAGCATATCGTGAACACTAATTCTAGAAGGATTTTCGTATGAACTTCCTACTTTTATGTAAGCGTACTTACTATTTAATTCTGGAGCATCAAAAGAGTCCCACCATTTTTCATAACCCACTGCCAATCTTTCTGCTTCTTTTGGGTACTCTTTTATAATATTGTTTTTTTGGGCAAGGTCTTTGTTAATATCATAAAGTTCTTTTCCATCAACAAGGCGATATTGGTTATCCATCACAGAATAATTTCTTCCTTTTACCAAGTTATGCAGACGCTGGGTATCAACATATAGAATACGGTTCTCCCAATCGTAATTCGGGTCTTTTAATAGTGGGGCAAAACTCTTACCGTCTAAAGGTTTGATATGAGACATTCTCAAACCTAATAAATCAACCATTGTAGGCAACAAATCGAAATGTGCAAGTAAGTTATCCACAGTTTTTCCTCCTGTTATGTTTCCATTAGGCCAATACATGATAAAAGGAACACGGTGACCTCCTTCGTATTGACTGGCCTTATGTCCTCTTAAACCACCATCGAAACCTACATTCTTTCCCTTCAATTTCTGAGGTCTTCCTGCACCAGTTCCGTTGTCTGTCATAAAAATAAAAATAGTATTTCTATCAATTTTCATTTTTTTTAAAAACTTCTGTAGTTGTTTTATATTGTCATCAATATTGGTTACCATACCGTAAAATCGTTTGTGATTTTCGGTTAATTCAGTTTCTTTTTCATATAATTTGTAATACTCCATTGGCAAATTTAAAGGTCCATGAGGAGCATTTGGAGAAATGTAAGCAAAGAACGGTTGATCCTTATTGGTTTTTATAAAGTCTTTTGCTTCATCAAAAAACACATCTGTACAGTAACCTTTAAAAGCCTGAGTGTTTGTTGTAGTTTCATTCTGATTGCGAACCCAATAAGTGTCATCAAAATAATTATTCCCCCAATAATCTGGTCCTTGAGTAATTCCTCCGCCTCCATGCCTTACTACTTTTTGAAAACCTCTATCTTCTGGACGGAATGGATAATTTTCTCCTAAATGCCATTTACCAAACATACCTGTAGCATAACCATTTTGAGCTAAAATTTCTGAAAGCAATACTTCGTCTTCAAAAAGTAAAGATCGTCCTGCTATTGTGTGAAAACAATTTAATCTGTTTGTATGCCTACCTGTTAACAAGGCGGCTCTTGTGGGAGCACAGGTTGTGGAAACATGAAAGTTATCTAAATGAACCCCTTCATTATATAACTTGTCAATCGTGGGTGTTTTTATAATGGTATTACCGTAACAGCCTAAATCACCTCTACCTTGATCATCGGTCATGACTAAAATCACATTAGGTTTTTTTATTGGATTCTGACTAAATAAAACAGAAGCCATTAATAAAAATGAGCTATAAATTATTCGAAAAATTGTTTGTTTCATTTTAATTATTTTAGTTTGATTATTTCTCTTATTTGTCAACAGTAAAACTCCACACATTTCCTTTAATTACGGAATCGAAAACTACTGCATCTACTCTCCAAAAATATATTTTTTCTGTCTCTAACTTCCTTGGTGTATAAATATTTGAATCAACCAAAGTAGCTACTTTCTTCAATTTATTTTTTGATGTTCCGAAATAAACGATATGCTTCACTGCATTTATTGCCTCTAAAAACATCAAATCGGCATCTGCTTTTACAATACTATTATTCTGGGGAATCGGTGTAGATGCCACCTCTAATTGTCTTCCAGGAATCCAATAGTGGTTGGCTCCATATTCGTAGGCTCCAATATCTGGTGCTTTGCCCTCAAAAGGAATCGGAGTGTATTTATATTGTTTACTTGGCACTTGTTCTTGAGTTACTATAACTCCTCCTTCAACAATCGGACTGTCCTTTCTAGGTCTAAAGTCTAAGTTTTTTGGATCTCTTAAATAAATATATGCCGCCCCAGGAACATCCGTATTGTGATCATTTACACCAGGTAAAACTTGCGCTTTTGGCTGAACATAACCGTCTTTTCGAACTCTAAATTCTTTATTCTTCCCTATTAATTCAAGATTCCAACTTCTATGTGATAATTTTGCTAAGTTATTCCTTGTTATACTATGAGCATTTGATTCAATCTCGTGCATCGCTTTAAAGCCTTGAATAGTCATATTAAACTTTTCTTTAAAAGGATTCTTATTTTGATTGATATTTATGACAGTATTATTTAAAATTAAATGACGATCACCCTTTATCTGATTCGGCTGGGTGTTCCATGTTACATTGTTTCTAACAATTCCATCACCATAAACAACTCCATTTTTATTATGAATACCAGAGCCGTGGTAATCAAATCGAACTCCTTGTCGGTTAGAGTCATGTACCCAATTGAATTCGACCAATGCATTAATTTGATCTTTTGTTCCCAAATTGATTCCTGAACCATCATGCTGTAAATTACCTACATCAAATATTCTATTTAACCTAACAGTGCAACTGGAACCTCTCGGACGTATGCCCTCAGAATTTCCTGCACGCTTTAGGACACATCTTGTAATTTTACTATTTGCTCCCAAAACAATAGAGCCTGATGCGCCATTAGAATTTAAATCCCACTCAATATCTTCGAACATGCAATTATCAATAGTCATTTGTTCTCCCATAAAAGAAATAGGCGCATTAGATTTTGAAACTACACAATTGTTAAATTTACAGTCTTTTCCCTTAAAAAAAGATGTTGCATAATTGTAATTTTCTCCATCTTTGTTAAACTCTGTAAACCAATTAGTACTGCCGAGCACAAATTTGTTTGCAGACATATAATCGAACCTACAATCTTCAAAACCTATTCGGTCTGATTCTTTAGAAAAAAAACCAGTTGCAAAAAATTGAATTCCCCTAATACTAATGTCTTGACTATTGATAAATTTTAAAGCAAAATCTTGATCGCGCAACTGAAATTGCAGCGTATCAAGCTCTTCTCTAGTAGAAGGTTTATAATATAAAAATTTTGAATCTTTATCATACCACCACTCGTTTACCTTATCCAAAGCTGAAAGACCATAGATATAATAAGCACCATAATTTTTTAACAATTGTTCTGACAAACCAGAGGTATCATACCTAAAAAAAGCTTGACCTGCTTTATGTTCGATAATTTTACGCGTCCATGTTAACCAGTTTCCGATGTTTAATACTGCATAAGCACCAGTAAAATCGATGTTACTTTCTGCGAGGGATTCTAACGATGCAATATTACCGTAATGACTATCTCCCTCGAAAAAACCTGAGTCTTTGTCATTTTTAAAATCTTTATCATAAACAAGTCCAAATCTACTTTTTCCAGTATATTTTCCTTTACGAAAACCTCCATCTATACTTCTCATAGATTGGGTCATTCTCCAAATACTATCATTTTCAAAAGAGGTATTTGGCCAACGTGCCATATCAGCTAACTTGTTATCTACAAACAATTGCCAAAAAGGCTGCCTTACAGAGGTGCGATAAATACCTTTTTTCCAAAGCTTCCAATTGGCTTTTAAAGTTCTTGTTCCATCAAAAACCACCTTTTCATTCGGGTAAGCTTCAATTCTAATTGGAATTCCATTTTTTGTTTTAAACCTTTTAAGCACCAAACTAATACGATACGTTCCTTCTCTAAATAATATAGTTTCTCCACCATTTACAATCGTAAAAGCATGGTCTAAAGTAAGCCAGGGACTATTAATAGATCCATCGTTCTTATTTTTCCCATCTAAAGAAATATAATATACTTTTTTTGAATTGGTTAGATTATTTCCACAAGACTTCGCAGAGAATTCTGTCAGATTAAAAAGCAAACAACCGATTAAAACTAATATTCTAATATTTTTAATTCCTTCCATTTCCACCGTTTTACGATTTGTCAGCTTTTACCTTGAATACTTTTATTGAGTCGAATTTCATGATGGTCTTTTTATGCATTTATTATGGGTTCTTTTATATTTGAGATGCTGTATTCTTCGGGATCAACAAACTTTTTTTTTAAAAAAAATAAATATCCTCATTTCTTAGAGTATTAATTCTTTTTAATCTGAAATGATTTCTTCAACATGTTATAAAAAATAAAAATCCATCTTGTAATAACAATAAAATACTTCATTCAAAATAGATGTAGTTTAACCGTCTATTTTAAAAGGTCCTTTTTTTAAAGGCTCTAATGCTTGCCTCATGGTTTTCCATCCATTTTTAGTTTCTATTTTAAAACACAGAGCTACTTTGTTAGATGCTTTAAACGGTGTAGTAATTAACAACCCATCATCTGTAAGCTTCCATGAAATTTTTTCAGAAGAATCTAGTACAGAGACATTCGTGATTTTAGTTTCCTTTAAATTCTCTTTCGAAAATGATTTCAAAACTAATTCTTTATGACTTCCTGCCCACCCCATTTGAATTGCATAAATTGCATTATCTTTAGTTGTGTAACGAATATTCTCGTCATCATAAGGTTTTGTCATAGACACAAAATGCCCACTTCCTTGGAGCCTTTTAGGACCTTCGCCATAAGTTATAAAAGGCCTTGTGCCATAAATAGCTTCGCCATTAGCTCGTAACCAGGTTCCCATTTCTAAAAGACATTTTTCTTGTTCTAATGGTATTACACCATCAGCTGTAGGCGATATATTCAATAAGAAATTTCCATTTTTACTCACAATATCGATTAGTATATGTAATAATATCTTTGCTGACTTGATATCTAATTCTTCAGTATACGACCAACTACCTGTCGTAGACCAAGAACCATCACTTATAGTTCCATCAGTTAACCAAGTATAATCTGTCATTTGATCCATTCTACCTTTTTCAAAATCAAGTACCCCTATATCTTGAGGCATATCATTTTGCTTATAAGTAATCACGACTTCTTTATTCCATTTTTTTGCTTCATTCAAATAGTAAGAAGCAAATTTCTGTCTATTTTTTTGTGGAAGACGATCCAACCACGAATCAAACCAAATAATATCCGGTTTGTAATTGTCTATTACTTCCTTTAATAAATCATTCCACATCACACAAAACTCCTCCCACGGCATGGTACCGTATAATTTTCGGAGTGCTTCTGAATCCTTTCCAACCCGCTCTGGCGCTTTTCTCTCTAAATACTTTTTACGTCCATAATAATGCCAACGATGTTTTTTAGAACCTTCATCATAGCGTCCTACTTTTGCATGATGAAATGTGGTAATCAATTTCATATCTCTTTTTCGTATGGCTTTAGCCAACTCCCCTAAAACATCCACATTAGGTCCACTTTGAGCCGCATTCCATGGAGTAATTTTTGAATTCCACATTGCATAACCATCGTGATGCATAGCCACAGGACCTGCAAATTTAGCTCCCGATAATTGAAATAAATCAGCCCACTTTTCTGGATTAAAATTTGTTGCCCTAAATAAGGGTACTAAATCATGATATTCAAAATCTTTTGGTTGTCCAAATTTGGCTTTATGAAATTCGTGTTCACGGTAAGTTTGAAACCCTACACCCACACCCTCTTCTCTTTTTGTTTTAGGTTTTGGTTGTTTACCACTTATGTGACCATACATGGTTCTTGGATAATGCTCATTTCCATATGCTGGAACAGAATAAGGTCCCCAATGGAAATAAATTCCAAATTTCGCATCTTTAAACCATTCTGGTGATTCATTGTGTTTGGAAAGGCTTTTCCAATCGGACTTGTATTTTTTTTGCGAAAAAAGTGTTGTACTAAAAAAAATAAAACTGAATACAATGCTAATTTTTTTCATATTTGATAATACTATTATTTTTTTGTTCGAAAAAACCTTTTTAAAAAAATGGCTTTCTAATATTTTTACAAAAATGTTTGCTCTTTTTAAGATAAAACAACCTTCGATATTCAAAAGTAAACATAGAACATTGTTTGTTTAAGACTAAATAGAACGTTTAATAACACATTTAACACATCGTAATACACTTTAAATACTATAGTTATAATATGAGATAAATATATTCTGTAAAAGCTAGCGTGTCACTAAAAGATAAATGCATCTATGACTAAAACTCCTAGATGCATTCATAAAATTAAAAAGTTTTTTTTAGTTAAAAAAATAATGATGTTTTATTTTATAAAATTTCTATGTTAGTATAGATACGCATGCGAAAAGTTGAGAATATAAATAGCTTTATTTAAATTTTTCAAAGAAAAACACCCATTTATTAAACTGCTTTCTTCGGTCGTTAGTCTTTTCCAAAATCTAGTTTAATTTCATCAAATACCTCTTGAATTAATTGCTCTAAGATACTTTGTCATGAATAAGATAAAAAAGGAAAACTAAATTATTTAGTCTGACTTTTAGCAACTATTTATATTACTTACGGCCTGTTGATTTTTTTCTAGATTCAGCATCAAAACGTATGTTTTCTCCTTTGTGCTTTAAATCATCTATCTCTTGGCTTAAATCACATTTAAAACCAAATAAATATGCCCAAGGCTTGGATTTAGATTGCGCTATGTGACACATACCCCATGTAAACCCAATACCATTTGTGGTATTATCATATTTATCTTTACAATATAAACCTGCAGCATCTGGCGGTAATACGATGTTTGCTTTAACCTCAAAATTGACGCCATCCTTAGCCCATTGAATAGTGTTTTTTTCTGGACCATTTGCCGTTATCATTGATGCCACTCCGTCTTTATAAGGCCAAACCAAAGCTTCATGACCACTCGCTGAAACTGGGTTTAAAGGATGTTTTATAAAAGGACCTTCAGGTGACTCAGCTATGGCTAAACCCATAGAAAAATTTGGGTATGGTTTTTTAAGCTCTACTCCACGGGGCGCTTTATGTTCACTACCTACTCCCATAGGATGCGCTTTATAATACATCCAAATTTTGCCATCTCTAACAATTAAATTTGGATCATGAACCTTCTGACTATCAAAATCGCCATATTCGGTAATATTAGACCTTTTAGAAGAATCATTACCAAACTTACCGGGTTTACCTGGAACTAAAACAGGATGAGGGTGACGATGCCATGGCCCTTCAGGACTGTTAGACCAACTCATACCTATTACGTTTTTAGAACGCTCCGTATATGGAAATTTTACAGCTTGATAGTAAAGATAATATTTACCTTTATACACCATAATATCTGGAGTAAACACACTACGGTCGTCAAACTCACCCTCAGGACCTCGTGCTGCAGTAATTCCCTGCTCTTTCCAAGTTCTACCATCTTTGGATGTAGCATAATAAATATCACACATATCCCATGTGTTAGCAGGAAGAGATTTCGTTGCTTTTTTATAACCAACAGGAGGTGCAGTTTTTGGGCTTCTTGTGTAATACACATAATACGTATCTTCTACTTTAATAATAGTACTAGGATCTCTTCTGGATACACCTTCCTCATATCCTAAACCTTTTAAACCATGGTAACTAAAACTAGAATAAAACTCATTTTGAGTTGGCTCAGTTTGCCCCCACTGTTCTATGTAACGTCTCATAGATGCACTAACATCTTTACCATCATAATAACCATCTAAAGTTCCTTTCAACTCTTTAGTTTCTCTCTCGCTCTTATTATTTTCAGAATTACAAGAAAAAAGAAATAATAAAACTACAACTCCTAAAATTTTCATAATTCGATTCATATTTTTCATTTAAATATTTTATTTATTCGTTATTTTTTTCCCTGCAATATTTCAGAAGTAACTCCGAACTTTTCTGGATTTAGCATTACATCTCTAATGGTACTATAATGTTTAAATTGACTCCAATCTAGTTTCTTAACTTTTTCACGCTTTAAGTCGCATTCAAAACGAACCAAAAAAGTCCAATCTGAACGCCCATAATGACATAGCCCCCAATCAAAACCTTGACCATCTTTTGTGTCTAGAAATTTATCTGCAATGTAAGCTCCACCGGCTGGGGGAATATCTTCTAATATAGTAATAACTTCAAAGTTAATTCCATCTTCTGTATATTGCACTGTACCTTTTTCTGGTCCAGCCCAATCAACAATGGCTGCCATCCCTGTCTTCCAAGGAAACATCCAAACTTCATGTCCGCTGTTAGTTACTGGATTAAAAGCTGATTTTAAATAAGGCCCTTCAGGTTTATCTGCAGTAGCTAAACCCCACTTAGAATCAGCATACATTTTTTCACCAATAGGGTGCCCTTTGTAATACATATAATACTTTCCATTGAAAACGATAACTCCAGGGTCATGGACTGCTCCACTATCCCATGAACCATCCACTAAAGTTGCACTTTCTAAAACATTTGTAAAACCTAATTTATGTTCATTCTTAAGAACGCCGTCAGAAGCTGTTTTTAATATCGGATTTGGAAGTTTGGTCCAAGGCCCAGCGGGTGAATTTGACCAAGCCATGCCAACAACATTACGCTGTTCTAAAAATGTTCTTGCCTGATAGGTCAAATAATATTTTCCTTCGGCTACTAAAATATTCGCAGTAAACACACTGTAATCATCCCAAGCTCCTTTTTTTCCTCGTTTAACTGCAGGCCCTTTTTCTTCCCAATTTGCACCATCTTTACTTATTGCATACCAAATATCAGCATTTAACCAACTCGATTTATTGTCTTTACAGTAAGTATACCAAATATAAAAAACATCTCCAACTTTAATTATTGAACTAGGATCTCTTCTGTGTATACCTTTTTCATAGCCGAGTCCATTAATTGGCGTGTATCGAAAACGAGTATACAATTCATTATCACTATCATTTCCATTAAAGCGCTGCATTGCCGAACTTTTTTGAATTTTACTTTTTTTAACGTTAATTTCTTGAGCGTTACAAAATGAGGACAGTATAAAAACTAATACGACTATAATCTTAATTTTCCGCACAAATATTTCTTTGTAATGAATTAAATTTAAGCAACTTAAAATAAAAAAAAGTCTTGTTATAACAAAATTACAACAAGACTTTTTTACTCAAAAAAAATCTATTTATTATTTTTTTGCAGCAGATTAATCTGCTTTATGTGCCCACCATACTTTCATTTTCTCAAGGCCAACGATTTCTTTGAATTTTTGTCCAGCAGCAACATAAATCACTTTTCTATTTGCCCTCTTTTCTTCCTGAGACTGCTCAAGTTTGTCATTCGCCATTAATTTTCTGTTTTTAACAAGATTAACCTCATAAACCTGAGCCTCTTGATTCGCGTCTAATGACAATACCTTTACCATTTCTTTTGTATTTGCTTTCGCTCTTTGTTCAGCTGATTTCTGTCCATAAGAAAATGATGCTACTAAAACTAATACTAATGTTATGATTACTTTTTTCATTGTTTAAAATTTAATTGTTAAAATTTATTTAGTTTAAAAAATTTAGTACCCAGGATTTTGAGACAAATTATAGTTTGCCCCTAATTCTGCTTCTGGGATTGGATACAACATCTTGAAAGATGCTAAATTTAAAATCCAAGTTTGTGTTTTATTTCCCTCTGGGAATTTAGTGTAATTTGTAGACCATTTTTGATTTTCTTTAGACAACTCCTCTAAAAACTTAGTTTCACCAGCCCTAATTAAATCTAATTTAGAATGCCCCTCAAAAGCTAATTCTTTTGCTCTTTCCCAGAAAATAATTTCTTTCAAATCTTCTTTTGTGTTACCTAGCAAAACATCTACAGGAGCGGCACCGTATAAACTAGCATCTAAAGAGACACCGAAATCTCTAGCTCGTTTTAACACTCTATTTAAACTCGTTAAAGCTTCAGTTTCCATGCCTAATTCATTAGCCGATTCCGCATTTATTAATAAAATATCTGCAAATCTTAAAATAGGAGCGTTCATATCTGTAATAAACCTTCCTGGTGGCTTTACTTGAAAACGATATTTATATGAAGTCCATTGCTTTGTATTGTTTGATGGGGTAATTGAATTATCTGGTTTAAATCTTTTTCCTTTTGCTATTGATGTGATTCTTGCATCCGTTTTATCAAACTTATTATAAAATTTTAAAGTCGGAGAAACCCTTCCAAAACCATGATCTGTTGCCAAAGAACTCCCTACAGGATTTTGAAATCCACCATATACACTTCCTTGTAATCCAGAATAATTAAATTCTGCCATAAATAACCATTCTTTAGAGTTTTCTCCATCTGGTGTTAAAAGATGATGATAATCACTATCTAATTCATAATGGTTATCATTAATTACTTCTAAAGATTTGTCATACGCATCTTGTAAATATTCGGTTTGATTTAATGGCCATGAAGCTCTTGTTAAATAAACCTTTGATAACAAACCTTTTGCAGCACCGATAGTTGCTCTACCTCTATCACCTTCTGAATAGGAAGGAGCATCTCCTGCCGAAACCCAGGAAGCATGATACAATGTCTGTTCTGCTTCTAACAAATCACTAATAATTTGATCATAAATAATTGTAGACTCTGTTCTTGCTCTATAAACATCTGCTTCATCGTTAAAATCTAACAACTCCTCAGTTACTAAAGGAACATCTCCCCAAAATCTAACTAGATTGAAATATAGGAGGGCCCTCAAAAATTTAGCCTCTCCTTTTAGACGTGATTTTAATCTTATTGCATTTAAATCATTTGGATCTTCAGAAATAGCATTCAATCTATTTAAAACAGTATTTGCCCTGTAAATGCCTTTGTAAGCGCTAAACCAGATATCCTGTAAATCCTTATCTCCACTTGTAAAAGTATAAAATGCAAATTTATTTTGATTTTGATTATTTTGAAAAGTAGTAGATACATGAGACCCATGGTCTGTCATTTTAATGTAAAATTGATAGTATTGCTGACCGAAAACGTCATACACTCCATTTACAGCTATTTCTGCCTCTTCAAGCGTGTTAAAAAACTGATCTATTGTCAGACTCGATAAAGGTGGTTGTTCCAAGTCTTTATGGCATGAAGTAAAAAAAGATGCCATCAAACTAAATAAAGTTATAATTTTAAAATATTTCATAATCTGTTATTTTCTTTTATTAAAATCCTAATTTAACTCCCATAGAAATGTTGGTTGTTCTCGGATATGCACCATAATCTAAATTTGCTGAGGTAATAGACCTCTGACCTGAAGCGACACTTACTTCTGGATCATAACCGGAATATTTTGTCCAAATAGCTAAATTATCAATATTTGTAAATAACTTAAGGCTTTGCATTCCGATTTTGGCTGCTAAATCTGTTGGTAAATTATAAGAGAGATTAACACTTTGAAGTCTAATGTAAGAACCATCCTCGACGTAAGTTGAGTTAAATGCTTGATCTGTATAATCTGCTCTTATCTGATTTGTATCAGAATTTTCTGGTGTCCAAGCATCATTTAAATTATCGAATCTATTATTATTAGGCCCTAATCGGTTTAACGAGAATGGATTCCCATTTATTACATCGAAGTCATACTTGAAGGTAAGAAATAAACCTAAATTAAATCTTCCGATTGAAAATTCATTAAACAAACCTCCAAAAAACTTTGGTTGTGTATTTGCAATTATAACTTGATCCTCGTCATTGATTACACCATCACCATTTTGGTCTTTATATCTTATATCTCCATAAAAGGCAGGTATGGTTGTTGTTCTTCGTAAACTACCTGGTAAATACTCTGAATTTTCATTCAAAACAGGATAGCCATTTTCGTAGATTGGATTTCCATCTGTGTCCGATTGAAAATCATCATAAGTAAAGACACCATTTGTTTCATAACCATACCAACCGCCTAAGGATTCTCCTACCCTCATAATTCCTGTCTGACGATTTCCTGTGAACTGATCTCCAAATAATTGTTGATTTACGCCACCCAGAGATAACACTTTATTTGTATTTGAAGATAAGGTAAAATTAGTCGTCCATTGAAAATCATCTTTATCTATGTTAACCGTATTTAGGGTAAACTCCAATCCCTTATTTTCTAAGTTTCCAATATTTGTTAATCGAGAACTAAAACCAGAAGACATGGGTATAGGTTGTTTTAAAAGCATATCTTCTGTACGCTTATAATAAGCATCTACACTCAACTTCACTCTACCATCAAATAATCCTAAGTCTATACCAGCGTCATATTGGTCTGTAAATTCCCAAACCAAATCTGGATTTTCTAATTGAGATGTTGACACCCCAGCCGCAGCCAAATCATTTAAAACATAATTAGATGGATCTAGCTCTGCATAAGGACCATATGTTGGTATACTTTGGTTACCTGTTTGTCCGTAACTTAACCTTAGCTTTAAATTAGAAATAGTCTTTGATTTTTTTAAGAATTTTTCTCTACTCACATTCCAAGAAAATGCTGCTGCAGGGAAATACCCCCATTTATTCTGGATAAATTTAGAGGTACCATCTGCCCTTAAAGACAAAGTTAAGTTGTACTTATTACTGAAACCATAATTTATTCTTCCTAAATATGATTTCAACACATTAATCTGAGTGGTTGTAATTGTTGGTCTTGGCTCTAAACCATACTGTAAAGCTTCAAAACCTAAAGTTTCTATCTCAAAATTTGTAGAATACATGTACTCATTTTCCTTCTCAGTATAATTTTGAGTAAAAGCAGCCAAGGCTGTTAATCTATGTTTCCCAAAATTATTAGAATAGGTTAGCATGTTTTGATTGTTCCATCCTAATATTTGGTAATGGTATTTTGTTCCTACACCGTTTTCTCTATTACCCCTACCAAATTTTTTAGAAAAATATCTTTCAGCTTTACCGTCTTGCATTCTTCCTCCAATACGAACTGAAGCTTTTAAGTTGGGTACTACTTCATAAGTCAACAAAGTATTTCCTAAAAAATCAGTCGTATTGTTATCGTTTTTGTTAATTTGATCTTGTGTTATTGGATCTACCCAAATACCACCATTTTCTACTTCATCATCCTCAAAAATACCCGGTCCTCTGTCTGGTCTTCTTGTAAAGACTCTTAAAACAGCCCCCATGTTACGTTGATTAAAATTACCTCCCGTAGAAGGCCCTCTTTTCTTAACAAAACTTGGCGCCAAAACCGTCTTAATACTAAATTTATCTGAAAGAGTATTTTTTAAATTAACGTTTAAATTATACCTCTTAAATGTGGAGTTTCTAATTGCACCTCCATTTTCCAAATAACTTCCTCTTATGTTGTACAACATTTTTTCATCACCACCAGAGAAACCAATTGCATATTTTTTTATAACACCAACTCTGTAATATTCTTTTTGCCAGTCGGTGCTTCCCATTGAATTAAAATCAGCTTGCCATTCAGATGGTAATTTCTCTATAATTCCATCTGAGGTTAGAGGATCTGTAATAGTTTCTTTACCCCAATTCCAAACACCATCATTAAAATTACCTATATTATAATATTTTCGTTTTATATGCCAAGCTCCCCATTCTGAAACATCCATTAAATTGACCAGTCTATTTTTTGGGACTACACTAACAGAGGTACTCGCTTCTATAGATATTGTAGATTTACCTATCTTACCTCTTTTGGTTGTAATAATAATTACACCATTTGCACCTCTAGAACCATAAATAGCAGCCGCTGAAGCATCTTTTAAAACTTCTATAGATTCGATATTCGATGGGTCTAAATTTGATAACGGAGAACTCTCTGTAGCCGACATATCATCTTCAGGTCCATTAGCAATACCATAATCTGCTTCTATTGGAATACCGTCTATTACGTACAAAGGTTCATTTGATGCGTTAATAGATGTACCTCCTCGAATACGAATTCTCATACCTGCACCCGGTGTTCCATCTGTTGATATAGTATTTAACCCAGCTACTCTACCCGCTAAAGCTTCTTCTATGGTTGTATTTGTCGTTTTTTCTACATCGGCAGCTTTCACTTGAGAAATTGACCCAGTAACATCTTTAATTTTTTGCGTTCCGTAACCAACAACTACAATCTCCTCCAACAAATTGTCATCTGACTTTAAGACTACTTTTATAATTTCTTGCCCCAGGTAAGCAACCAATTGAGTTTTAAACCCTAAATAAGAAACAGAAATAGTTTTTGCATCTGCAGGAACACTAATCGCAAAATTTCCATCAAAATCGGTAACTACACCTTTAGAAGATCCTGTAACGACAATACTTGCTTCCGGCAAAGGCTGTCCGTCATCTGAGAAAACAACACCCTTTAAGATATTTGTTTGCGCATTTAAAAGCTGAAAAGCACTTGCAAAAAATAGAGCACAAAACAAAAAACTTTTAAGAGCCATTTGTCTAAAAATTATTTTTTTCATTAGTTAATTATTTTAAGTTTTAAAGTTATTGTTTTTTATATCTGTAATGTATTCCGTAAAACTATTAGTAAATAAAATTCTGTTTGGGACGAAATGAAACAATTAATGACACATTTAGCACATTATGAACTTTAAAAAATAACCTAACACTCTATATAAGAGGATTTTATTTGTGTTTTACCATTAGCTCTAATGCCCTAAAATTCCTATTCTAGAAAAATTAATATCAGTAAAGCCTTTGATACCAATTAACACTATCTTATCATTAAAAATAAATTCTCCATCTTCAGAATATTGACCAAAAACGTCTAAAGAATCCTTAATCCATTTATTTCCTTGAAATACATGATTGGTAATTTTTTTTGTTCTACCGTTTTGCTTGAAATTATATGACGCCATTTCAAAAACTCCGGTTTCTCCACCTAATTTAAAAGCACCCTTTACACCTTTTGCAACCCCATTAAAATTTGGTACGTACTTCTCTGAAGTAAAGACATATGCATTATTTTTAAAAGTAGTAGACTGATATCTTAATTGAAACCAATTTAACCAATTCGAAGTTAACGCATCTCTATTTAAATGCGCTTTAACCCCTTTTAAATCATAAAAATTTATTTGTGACTTCTTATTTTTGGGAGATGATATCGATTTTATATTTTTATTTTCTACGTGTTTTTTAATAACATAAGGTGAATTATATAATTTATGAAGAAAATCCTTTAGCTCTGGATAATGACTCACATACTTTGCATAAAGCGGTGAGCCTAGTTTAAATAATTCTGCATCTTGATACCATAAATTTAGATAATTAGTGGTGTTAGGTGCTTTAACAATATGTGATCCTGTTTTATAAGCGTACGGACAATCTATTGCTATATTATTTTCGACTATATTTTGCCCTCCTCCGTGAATATAGACAGCACCATTTTTTGATCCCTTGGTACTATTACCTACATTGTAAAATACATTACCAAACACACTATTACCCATGGTATAGTTGTCTAAATAAGCTCCATTTGTGGCAATATTCTCAAAATAATTCTGACGTATTTGATTTCCTCTATTGTAAAATTGTCCTCCAGTTGCTAAATATAAGGCTCCTCCATCAAAATGATGATACTCTGGTAAATCATGCATGTAATTATTCTCTGCAATACAATCATTTGCGAATTTCATTTTTATTGCAAAATGAGGAGTATTATATATTTCATTGTTTCTAGCGATATTACCACAACCTGCTAACGTGATACCTGGCACTTGAGATTTTTGATCAAATGCGATATTATGAATATTGTTATTTGATGCAACATTGTTTTCCTTTTTTAACTTAAAACTTTTTACATCTTTCCCTAATTTCACTCCACCAGCACCCAGATTATAAATATGGCAATTATTTACTCTAGAATTAAAAGGACCCTGAACTAAAACCCCCCATTGATTAAAGTTTCTGATTGTACAACTTTCTACAACTACATTATTACTTTGAGTAATCACTTTTTTCCATCTTGCATCATTAATTATATTAATTCCATTTCCTCTACCAGACTCAAGAACCAAACCTTCAATTCTAACATTTGAAGCTCCTTTTATGTTAATCATATCTCCATTTAAAGTAGAAAGGGTAATCGTTTTTCCTTTTATGTCATCAGGTAGATAAAAATAAAGTAACATTTTTTCTCGATCAATAAAATACTCTCCTGGAGCATCTAACTCTTCCGGCACATTTTCAAAATGAAAATGTGTTACTTTCCTAAAGAAACCCAAAGACCTATTTGCCCCTGTTGCTAGGGTAATATTTCTTTTATCAATTTTCTTCACTTTTGTATACTCCCATTCCCAAGAAGCAGAAAGAACACCGTCTAACCAAATTTTCTCTTTGTTTTTTTTATAAAACTCCCAGGAGGCAGCATGATCGAAAGCTACTGTAAAAGTACCTCCACTATTCTCCAGGTAGTCCTTATTTTTAAACCACATGTTTGGCTTTTTCTTTCCCTTATCAGTAATACTCAAAAGAGAAACAGCTCCTTTAATATTTACATCACTAAACTTCCCTTTAAACTGATTTACATTATCGTAATACTCATTATCTTCATTTAAATTAGGCCATCTAGACAAATGCATTCTTTCTCCATCTACCCACAACATAGCTGGTGTTGTAAAATTTGGATTCTTCTCAAAACCATAACCGTGTTTAAAGAAAGAACCTAATTCAGTTCTTTTAATTCCTGCTTTTTTTAAATCGAAAACTTTAATTTTACTCTCGGCTTTTTTATCGGTAAGATTAAAACCAGCTTTATTTGCATTGAATGATTGAAATTCATTTAACGCGAGAATATCACCTCCAAAAAAATGTACTTTATCTGGATTTTCTGCTCTTATAACAAGTGGATTTTGAAAAGTACCATTTAAATTTTTATCTATTTCTATTGTTTTGTCAATCTTATAGTAACCATCTTTAATGATTATTTCTATTCCATTGGAAGGATACCCTTCTTTTAAATTTTTTTTAGAAATGACATCTAGAGTTTTATAAATATCAGAAAATGTATTACCTCCATTCTTTTCTTTAGCGACAAAATACTTTTCTTGTGCACTAAAATTTACACAATAAACTACTAATACAATTAGCAATAATTGTTTTTTAAGAACACTCTTACCCATAAATGTTTTTTTTTATTATTTAATATTAGATAATTTAAAACCAAAAACAAATTGTGATTTTAAGTCTCTAATACCAATTGATGAAACATCAATTTTAATTCCCTTATTCGTCTTAACATAAGGCAATTCTTTATCACACCCCATTAAAGTTACTATTGTTTTAGAGGTAGGAACGACATCATTTATAACAATTGAGGATGTTTTAGGCCATTCTGGCGAAAATGCATAAAGATTATCTTCTTTCTGCGAGAACCAAAATTCTTTTACAGCATCGCCCTCTTTTGGATCTATTGTCATTTGATAAATCGGAAAACCTGCATGAAAGTCACTTTTTGAAAATACAGGCTTAGCACCTTCACTCCATTGCGCATCTTTAATCCATTGTTTTGTATCATAAATTCCTTCTCCGTAAACATTTAACCAATTTCCAATTTCTAACAATCTTTCTTGCATGATAACTGGAATAGTTCCATCCGCATTAGGTCCAATATTTAGCAATAAATTACCTCCACGACTTACAATATCCATTAACATAAATATTAATTCTTTTTCGGTTCTATAATCATCAATATTCTCTATTCTATTGATACCGAAAGACATACCAATCCCTCTATTCTCCTCCCATGGTTTAGTACCATCAGAAAAACCAGAGCCATACTCTGTAGTGTAATAATTACCATGCTCTCCCCTCACTTTTCCCCAACGATCATTAATAACCAACTCATCTTTGTTTGGTGCGTTGTTATAAGCCCAACTTAAAAGTGGCAGTGTTTGCCATTTTTTGTAATCCATCCACCAATCTCCGTCAGAAAACAACAAAGCAGGTTCGTAATCGTTTACCAATTGTTTTACTTGAGGATACATTACTTCATGAATGTATTTATCTAAACCTGCTTCCGCAGCAGCCACTTCTTGTTTAGAATATTTACTTTTCTTACTTCCTTTTGCCTTGGTATCTACCGATAGACTACCTGAACTTAGAATTTTTTGTTGTCTTTTTGTCCAATATGGATTGTACCAATCCCAAATAGAATAATACATACCCATTTTTATACCTTCTGCACGAACTGCTTTTGTTAAGTCTCCTGCAAGATCTCTTTTAGGACCCGATACTACTGAATTCCATGGCATATCATAACTTATCGAAGCCTCTTTACTTGGATACAAACAATACCCATCATGATGTTTAGATGTTAAAACAACATATTTTGCACCAGATCTTTTAAATACAGATGCCCATTCTTCTGGATTAAATAATTCAGCCTTAAAGTCATCTTTAAATTCTGGATATTTAAAGTCTTTACCGTATTGTTCATTATGAAATTTAGTAATTGCTTCGTGGCGTTCTCTTCTATGTTTCTTTGGAGTATTAGGGTCTTCATTAAGTGCATTCCAATACCATTCTGCATAAGTCCCTTTATTAGTATAACCCGGCACAGAGTATAAACCCCAATGAATAAATATACCGAATTTAGCATCACTAAACCATGCAGGCGTCTCTCTTTTGTCGAGAGAATCCCAAGTTGGCTCGTATTTTTCTTGAGAAAAACCATGTGAAGAACATAATAACACTAACAATAATAGAAGTTTAATTTTCATAATATATGATTTAAAATTTATTCTAGATGTAAAATTAAAACTTAAACTAAAAAGGGGCTCTATGTATTTCTCACAAAAAATAACAACTATGTAACAAACTAACCACTAAATCTCGGAGAAATTATAACAATACAATAAAAACCAACATCTTAGCAAATCTTAAACCAGTATTAAACAAGGACGTATCGATAGAGTTTTTTTTTACCTAGAAAAGTTGTAATAAAACCATTATCCATAAATGAATCGAACATAAAAAACTCCCTCTAATTGTTCTTATTTTTGGACCTATTATATCTTTCTTAGAGCCAATCATAATTTTAACAAATTAAAATAAACCACTCCCAAAGCACTCTGCTTTTTTAGAGCAATTTCTTTTTCTGAACTCTTAAACTGATCTTGATTTAAATAATCTAAAATCTATTACTTACAAGAAACTGCAAAAGTCAGAATAAACACAAAGAAAAGATTAGGTAGACTCCTTGTTTTATTCATTTATTTTAAATTTTATCAGAGGATCCCCTCACAATTAATTGAGCATCAATTATTACTTTACTCACCCCTTCTTCCTGAGACGGATTTTTAATTCTTTCTAAAAATAGTTCAGCTGCTTTTTTCCCAATTTGCTCACTATGTTGGTTAATGGTAGAAATTGGAGGACTAACATAAGACGTAAAAGATTCGTTTGAAAAACCAACTAAAGCAATCTCTTGCGGAACCTTTACCCCATTCTCTAACAAAACTTGTAAAGCACCTAAAGCTGCAAAATCTCCTGCTGCATATACAGCATCAGGTCTTTCTGACAGCTCAAGAAACTGTTTCATAACTCTTCTACCATCCTCAATTCTTAGATTACTTTCAATAATTAATCTTTCGTTTAATTTTAAATTATTTTTTTTCAAGGCGTCTCTATATCCCATCATACGATGTTTGTATATACGTTTATGATTAAAGCCCGAAATATGTGCTATTTTTTTACATCCTCGCTCCACTAAATGATCAATAATTATATGACTACTGTTATAATCATCTATTCCGACATAATCAACTTCTAAATCATCTCCACCTCTATCGAACAAAATCAAGGGTATTCCTTTCTCTTTTATTTTTCTATAATAATCTAACTCTATTGTTTCATTTGCTATTGACGCAATAATGCCATCGACCTGAGTAAACAACAATGAATCAATATTATTACACTCTTTCTCATAAGACTCATAGGATAACGCGATAATAATATTATACCCCTCTTTATTCAAAACTTTCTCAATATTTTCAACAACTGAAGAAAAAAAAGCACTATTATTTCTGGGAATTATAACACCAACTAAATAACTTTTACCACTTCTTAATGCATTTGCTAACTGATTGGGTTGATACCCTAATTTTTCAGCCATCTGCTGCACAGCAACCCTAGTTTTATAGCTAATTCTTGAATTGTTATTTAAAGCTCTAGAAACAGTTGAAGGAGAGACCCCTAAAACATTTGCAATATCTTTTATACTAGTTTTCTTCGAGGTTTTCATTTTTTTTATATATTTGCGCAAACGTTTGTACAAATATAGTTTGTTTTTTATAATTATTACTGTTTTTTAATAAAGATAGAAACTAGATCTATCTAGTAAGATTAAACAGATCAATTTAAAAAACTATTTTTTTTACAACTAGCGCAAACGTTTGCATTTTAAAAATTAAAGATTAAAACATAAAAAAATACAACAATGAAGTATATAGTTTGTGAAAAGCCAGGAGAATTTATTTTAAAAGAAAAAGAGGCTCCAATAAGAAAGGAAGGAGAAGCGTTACTTCAAATTAACAAAGTTGGAATTTGCGGTACCGATTTACATGCTTATGCAGGTAACCAAGCATTTTTTACTTATCCCAGAATTTTAGGGCATGAATTGGCATCTGAAGTTTTGGAAATTGGAGAAAATGATAGAGGAATTAAAGCCGGAGACAAAGTAGTTGTAATGCCTTATATAAGCGATCCAAATAGTGTTGCTTCGAGAAATGGAAAACCAAACTGTTGTCCAAACATAACAGTATTAGGTGTGCATGGAGATGGTGGAATGCAAGAACAAATTACTGTACCAGCTAACATTCTATTAAAAGCAAATAATTTATCTGACAATGAAATGGCAATTGTAGAACCTTTAGCAATTGGTGCGCATGCGGTAAGAAGAGCAGCAATTCAAAAAGGTGAAATTGTGGCGGTTGTAGGAGCAGGACCTATTGGTATTGGAATTATGAAATTGGCCCAGATAGCAGGTGCTAAAGTTATTGCTATTGACATGAATGAAGATCGTTTAATATATGCTAAGGAAAAAATTGGGGTAGATTACATCGTAAAAGCAGGATCAGAAGCGGTAGAAGAAGTTTCAAAAATTACGAATGGAGATTTATGTACTGCTGTTTTTGATGCATCAGGAAATAAATATGCTTTAGAAGCTTGTCCTGATTTTATGTCACATGGAGGACGTTTTGTTTTAGTAGGTCTATCAAAAGGAGAATTAACATACGCTCATCCAAAAATACACGCAAAAGAAATGACGCTGATGTGCAGTAGAAATGCAACTACAGAAGATTTTGAACACGTTATTAGTGTTTTAAATCAATTTCCTACAGAATCTTTTATTACGCATTCTGTAAACTATACTGAAATGATAGAAAATTTTGATAGTTGGTTAGATCCAAAAACAGGTGTTATAAAAGCAACGGTAAGTTTTAATTAAGTAAAGAAAAGATGTCTAAAAATTACGTTCAAATAGATCCAAAAGACAACATTATTGTTGCTATTACGCCTTTAGAAAAAGGTTTAGTGACAGAAGTTGCTGGCAAACAAGTTGTTTTAAAAGAAAACATCAAACAAAAGCATAAGTATTCATTGTACGATTTTAATATTGGTGATGAAATATACATGTATGGTGTTTTAATAGGGAAAGCTATGCAACCAATTTTAGAAGGTTGTGCAATTACCATAGAGAATGTAAAACATGCATCTGCAGAGTTTCAAGATTCTAAAGAAAAATTTACATGGTCAGCGCCAGATGCATCCAACTTTGTTGGAAGAACATTTGACGGATACCACAGAGAAGACGGCAAAGTAGGAACTGCTAATTATTGGTTAGTGATTCCATTAACTTTCTGTGAAAATAGAAATGTTGATGTTTTAGAAGGTGCACTTACCGAAAAATTAGGATACGAAACTAAAAAAGATTTTGCTGTAGATACAGATGCTTTAATTGAGCAATATAAATCTGGTGCTACAAATGAAGCAATTTTTAATACACCTATTATCACTACAAAAGAAGAGTTATCTAAAAACAGATTATTCTCTAACGTAGATGGAATTAAATTTTTAAAACATGATGGAGGTTGTGGTGGAATTCGTCAAGATTCTGAAGTTTTAGTTAAATTATTGGCGGGTTACATTGCAAATCCAAATGTTGCGGGTGCTACTATTTTTAGTTTAGGATGCCAAAATGCGCAAATTAGCATGTTGCAAGACGCAATAGATGCTATTGCACCGAACAACAAAAAACCAGTTCATTATCTAGAACAACAGCAAAGTACCAGTGAAAGACATCTAATCGAGGAGGCTGTAAAGCATACTTTTTTAGGGTTGGTTGATGCTAATAAAATAGAACGCAAACCAGCTCCATTAAGTAAACTAGTTTTAGGTCTAGAATGTGGTGGTTCTGATGGATTTTCCGGAATTTCAGCAAACCCCGGTTTAGGATATGCTTCTGATTTATTAGTTGCCTTGGGTGGAAGTCCTGTTTTATCTGAATTTCCAGAATTAAATGGCGTAGAGCAAGAACTTATTAATCGATGTGAAACGGCTGAAGATTCAAAAAAATTCTACGATTTAATGAGAGCTTATTCTGCATCTGCAGTTGCTGTAGGTTCTGGGTTTGAAAACAATCCATCACCAGGAAACATTAAAGACGGTTTAATTACAGATGCTATGAAATCTGCTGGTGCAGCAAAAAAAGGAGGAACATCTCCTGTTGTAAAAGTATTAGATTATACAGAACAAGTTACAAAACCGGGATTAAATTTATTATGTACACCCGGAAACGACGTGGAATCTACTACAGGTCTGGTTGGTTCCGGTTGTAATGTTGTCGTTTTTACTACAGGTTTAGGAACACCAACAGGAAACCCTGTTGCACCTGTTTTAAAAATGTCTAGTAATACCAATTTATTTGAGCGTATGAATGATATAATTGATATCAACGCTGGTACAGTAATTAGTGGAGAAGATACAATTGAATCTATGGGTGAAAAAATTCTAGATCATATTATTAGAGTTGCTAGTGGTGAAACACCATCGAAAGCAGTTTTACATGGAAATAACGATTTTATTCCTTGGAAAAGAGGAGTTTCATTATAATAAATAAAAATGACAAATTTAAATAGAAGCGCGGTAAAAGCAAACACATACACAGAGCGAATTATACAATTTGGAGAGGGTAATTTTTTAAGAGCCTTTGCCAATTGGATGATTCATGAAATGAACAAACAAGCTAATTTTGACGGTGGTGTTGTAGCTGTTCAACCTATAAATCAGGGTTTAATTAAAATGTTAGACGACCAAGATGGATTGTACACATTATATTTAAACGGAATTAAAAACGGAAAAGCAATTAGCGAGCATGAAATTATTGATTGTATTCAAAGAGGAATCAATCCTTATGAGAATCATACAGATTACTTAGCAGTTGCAGAAAATCCTGATTTAAGATTCATGATTTCAAATACCACAGAGGCAGGTATTTCATATAATGGAGATGATCAATTAGAAGATGCTCCACAAAGCAGTTTTCCCGGGAAATTGACAGCATTATTATACAAAAGATTTCAAACTTTTGGAGGTGCTTCAGATAAAGGATTGATCTTAATTCCATGTGAATTAATTGATAATAACGGAGAAAACCTAAAAAGAATCATTTTACAATATGCAGATGACTGGAAACTTGGAGCTGAATTTGTAGAATGGATTAATGAAGACAACATTTTCTGTAATACACTAGTAGATAGAATTGTACCTGGTTATCCAAGAGATAAAATGGATGCAATTACTGCAGAATTAGGGTATAAAGATAATTTAGTTGTAGAAGGTGAACAATTCCATTTATGGGTAATAGAAGGACCTGCATCTGTAAAAGAAGAAATTCCTGCAGAAATGTGTGGATTAAATATTGTTTTTACAGACAACCAAGAGCCTTATAGAACACGTAAAGTAAGAATCCTAAATGGGGCTCACACAAGTTTAGTTCCAGTAGGTTATTTATACGGAATTGATAAAGTACGTGAATCTTTAGAAGATGAGGTTGTGGGTAAATTCTTAAAGGATGCTATTTTTAGTGAAATCTGTCCAACTTTAGATTTATCAAAACAAGAATTAGAACAATTTTCAAATGATGTTTTAGATCGATTTAGAAATCCTTATTTAGAGCACGCTTTAATGAGTATTTCTTTAAACTCGACATCTAAGTATAAAACAAGAGTATTGCCTTCTGTTTTAGAATATATCAAGAGAAAAAACGAAAACCCTAAACATTTATTATTTTCGTTAGCTTCATTAATTGCCTTTTACAAAGGAGAAAGAGGAGACGAAAAACATGTTGTAAAAGATGATCAATCTGTCTTAGATTTCTTTGCAACACAATGGGCAAAGGGAGATGCTGCATCCGTTGTAAAAGCAACATTAAAAAACACGGCTTTTTGGGGTACAGATTTAACACAATTTGAAGGTTTAGAAGAAACTGTAACAAATAGTTTAGAGAGTATTATTACGAACGGAATGAAAGCAACATTAAAAGCTTTTATAAAATAGTATTAGCTAAATATGATTATAGATTCACATCAACATTTTTGGAAATACGAACCAATAAAACACGATTGGATTGATGATGACATGTCAGTAATTCGTCGCGATTTTTCGCCATCTGATTTAGCAAAAGTATATCAAGAGAATAGAATTGATGGCTGTGTTGCAGTTCAGGCGGATCAAACTTTGGAAGAGACCGACTTTTTAATTGATTTAGCTTCTAACAACAATTTTATTAAAGGGATAGTTGGTTGGGTAGATTTACGAGCAGAAAATATTGAAAAAGTTTTAGAAAAATACAGTTCGGATAAAATTGTTAAAGGTTTTAGACATGTTGTTCAAGGGGAAGCGGATCATAATTTTTTATTACGTCCAAATTTCTCAAGAGGAATTTCTTTTCTAGAAAAATACAACTTCACTTATGATATTTTAGTTTTCCCACATCAATTAGGATCTGTATTAGAATTTGTGAAAAAATTCCCAAATCAAAAGCTTGTGATAGATCATATTGCCAAACCTTATATAAAAGACGGCTATTTTGACGGTTGGGCAACTATGATGACAGCAATAGGAAAACATGAAAATGTTTCTTGTAAAATGTCTGGAATGGTTACCGAAGCGGAATACAACACTTGGACTCCAGAACAAATTCATCCATATATGAATGTCGCTTTAGAAGCCTTTGGGAGTTCAAGAATATTGTTTGGATCAGACTGGCCGGTATGTTTAGTCGCAGGAAATTATAGTAAAATTAAAAAATTAACAACAAATTTTATTTCACAACTTTCGCAAATTGAGCAAAATTCAATTATGGGAACTAATGCGATAGAATTTTACAACTTATAAAACACACTATGGACTTAGGTTTAAAAGGAAAGGTAGTAGTCATAACTGGCGCTGCTGGATTAAAAGGAAGTATCGGTGAAACCATACTACAAAAATTAGCCGAAGAAGGTGCAATACCTGCAGTAATCGATAGAAACGATAGAGGCTTTGCGTATGTTGAAGAACTTCAAAAAAAAGGTATTGATGCTCTATTTTGTAAGACAGATGTAACAAATCCAGAACAAATAGAAAGTGCTGTTCAAACAATTTCAAAAAAATATGGAAGAATTGATGTCGTAATAAACAACGTAGGTGTTAACGATGGGGTTGGTTTAGATGCCTCATACGACGATTTTATGTGGTCTTTAAAACTAAATATGGTGAGTTACTTTTTAGTAGTTAAGCATGCTCTACCTCTATTAAAAGAATCGAAAGGAAATATTTTAAATATAGGTTCTAAAGTGGGTTTAACAGGACAAGGAGGTACTTCTGGATACGCAGCCTCTAAAGGTGGTGTTTTAGGTTTAACGAGAGAGTGGGCTGTAGATTTAATTAAATACAACATACGTTCTAACGCCATTATTATTGCTGAAAGTTGGACACCTGCATATGATGCTTGGATTAAGACATTAGAAAACGGGGAAGAAAAATTAAAATCAATTGTTAAGAAAATTCCTTTTGAAAATAGAATGACAACTCCTGCAGAAATTGCAGATCAATGTTTGTTTACTATTTCCGATAAATCATCTCATACAACAGGTCAGTTTATAACTGTTGATGGTGGTTACGTGAACTTAGATAGATCTTTATTAACAGAATAAAAATATTATATCATTTTATAAAAGGCAATAACTACAAAAAACTTGGGTTGTCTTTTTTTATATTGCGGTCATAATTATACTAACTAAACTAAATTTTTTTTTATGAAAAACAGTAAAATACCAATAGTATCCAAATCGGTTGTAGTACCTTTTATTTTAATCACATCGCTATTTGCGCTTTGGGGATTTGCCAACGATATAACAAACCCGATGGTTTCGGCATTTAAAAAAGTATTAGAACTAGACAATTTTCAGGCATCATTAGTGCAAATGGCTTTTTATGGAGGTTACTTTACTATGGCATTACCGGCAGCTATTTTTGTAAATAAATATTCTTACAAAAAAGGAATATTATTAGGTTTAACACTATACGCAGTAGGTGCTTTATTGTTTTATCCAGCAGCAGCTTTTGAAGCTTTTGGTTTTTTCTTAGCAGCTTTATACATTTTAACATTTGGATTAGCGTTTTTAGAAACAACAGCAAACCCATATATATTATCAATGGGAGATGAAAAAACAGCAACACAACGTTTGAACTTAGCACAAGCATTTAACCCAATTGGTGCTTTAGGAGGTTTAATTATTGCTCAAAAATTTATTTTAGGTTCTTTGCAATCAGACAACTTAAATGCAGATGGTACTTCTATTTATGAATCACTTAGTGAAACCGCAAAGGCTGCGGTAAGAACTTCAGATTTACAAGTTATACGTAATCCGTACGTTATTCTAGGACTTGCTGTAATTGGTTTCCTTGTTGTAATCGCAGTTATGAAAATGCCTCAAAATAAAGATCAAGAAGCAAAAGTACATGTTGGGGATTCTATAAAAAGACTTTTTAGTTCAGGTAAATTTGTTTGGGGTGTAATTGCTCAAGCATTCTATGTTGGCGCTCAAATTATGTGTTGGACGTATTTATACCAATATGCAGAGTCAATAGGTATTGATAATCAATCTGCAGTTACCTACGGTATTAGTGCATTAATTATTTTTCTGGTAGGTCGTTGGGTTGGTACTGCATTGCTGAAGTATATCGATAGTGGAAAACTATTATTTTATTTCTCTATTGGTGCTATTATATGCACACTAATTACAATTTTTATCCCAGGAACGATTGGGCTTTATGCCTTAGTTACAACTTCGTTTTTCATGTCTATAATGTTTCCAACAATATATGGTATCGCTCTTGAAGGTCAGGGAGAAGATGCTAAATTTGGTGCAGCATTTTTAGTAATGGCAATTGTAGGTGGTGCGTTAATGCCAACATTGCAAGGTTTAATTTTAGACATGGGTGGAAAAGGATATGCTGATATTTCTATTTTAGGAGTTCCTGAGGTTAATTTTTCTTTCTTTTTACCAACATTATGTTTTGTTGTAATTGCTTATTACGGTGTGAGAGTTTTTAAAAATAATTTTGAAAAGTAAAAAAATGAGTACCAAAAGATACTGTTATTCTTGTGATTTAAAAGACGATTCTAAATTAATTACAGAATACAAAGAATATCATGCTAAAGGAAATGCATGGCCAGAAATTACAAAGAGCATTAAAGATGCTGGCATCGTAGATATGGAAATTTACCTAACGGGAAATCGCATGTTTATGATTATGGAAGTTGACGAAACTTTCGACCCTGTTAAAAAAGCAGAAATGGATGCCAACAACCCAAAAGTTCAGGAATGGGAAAACTTAATGTGGAACTATCAGCAGGAATTACCTTGGGCAAAAGAGGGCGAAAAATGGATTGCTTTAGAAGAAGTTTTTAAATTATAAACTACTCAATAAAAAGAGTTAATTAACATTACAAAAAATGAAAAATTATATTGTCGTTTTTGGTTTAGCTGTATTAGGTTTCACCTCATGTGCACAAAAAATTAAAAGCAATTTCAAAGAAACAAAAAAACCTAACATTATTTATATAATGGCTGATGATCATACGACCCAAGGTTTTGGGGTATATGGCAGCAGACTAGCTTCTTTAAACCCTACTCCAACAATTGACAGAATCGGTAAGGAAGGAATCATTTTTGACAACGCTTTTTGTACCAATTCTATTTGTACTCCTTCTCGTGCAAGCATAATGACAGGACAGTATGGACAAGTAAATGGTGTTAAAGACTTAGGAGGTATTTTACCTGTGGATCGTCAATATCTAGCGCATGAAATGAAAAACCTGGGTTATAACACAGCAATTGTAGGTAAATGGCATTTAAAAGATGCACCAGACGCTTTCGATTATTACAATGTATTACCAGGACAAGGAGATTACCACAACCCTACTCTTTATAGTAATGAAGAAACAGGAGTAAAAAAAAGAATCCGTTTTGAAAAAGGTTTGACGAGAGAGGTAAACGCTACAACTTACCAAGGTCATTCATCTGATGTTATTACAGATAAATCATTAGAATGGTTAGATGAAAAGCGTGATAAATCGAAACCTTTTTTCTTAATGCACCACTTTAAAGCGCCACATGACTTTTTTGAGCATGCAAAACGGTACAACAATTATTTAGCAGATACTGAAATACCTGAACCTGCAAGTTTATGGGATAATAGCGGTAACGGTTCTATTGCAACCAGAGGTTATAATGATAGTATGATGGACACTATTGGCTCTTCTGTTGGTCATAGAAATATCATCCGTAACATGGGAATGCACATGAATATTGATCCTAAGATTCCAGATCCTGAATATAAAAAACTAGCATATCAAGAATACCTGAAGCGTTATTTAAGGTGTGTAAAAGGAGTTGATGATAATGTAAAACGTTTATTCGATTATCTTGAAAAAGAAGGCTTAATGGACAATACAGTTATTATCTATACAGGAGATCAAGGTTTTATGCTCGGAGAACATGATTATATAGACAAACGTTGGATGTATGAAGAATCTATGAGAATGCCTTTTTTAGTAAGATATCCTAAAACAATTAAAGCAGGTACACGCACCAACGCTATAATAAACAACACAGACTTCGCACCAACTATTCTAGATCTTGCGGGTGGAAAAACTCCAGAATATATGCAAGGATCTAGTTTTAAAGAAGTTTTAGAAACAGGTAAGGAACCTAAAGATTGGCAACAAGAAACTTATTACCGTTATTGGATGCACATGGCACACAAACATAGTAATCCAGCACATTTTGGAATAAGAACTAAAGATTATAAGCTAATCTTCTTTTATGGCCGAGATTATAAGAAGCGTAATAATAAAGCTCAAAAATGGGCAAATCATCCATCATCATTATCATTTATAGAAACACCAGTGGCTTGGGAATTTTATGATCTTAAAAAAGATCCAAAAGAAATGGATAATAAATATAGAAACGAAGCATATACTGCCATCATCAAAGATTTAAAAGAAAGGTTGGCTGCATTAAGAACAAAAGTTAAAGAAAACGATACAGAGTATGCCGCAATACAAAAATCGATAGATGAACACTGGAATGACTAGATGTTATAATTAAATAATATATTTTTAAAAAGCGTTACCTGTTCAAGTAGCGCTTTTTTTTTACATAATAAACTTTCAATTACATTTTGAAACACAAAGAGCACATTACTCAGAATTTATAATTTCACACAACCGAAAACACAGAACCACTAAAAATATTAGTTAGTTTTAAATAGATATTAAAATGAAATATAGAATAATAAAAAGTATTTTTTTAGTCCTCGTATTAATTGCAAACAGTTTTGTTTCAAAATCACAAAACAATGAGAAAAAACCCAATATACTGTGGATCATGTGCGACGACCATACCGCCAATACCATTAGCAGCTATAAAATGAGATTTTCAGAAGTTTTAGAAACACCCAATATTGATAGATTGGCTAATGAAGGAGCTTTACTAAATAATTGTTATGTAACTAATTCAATATGCACACCGAGTAGGGCAACTATTATGACAGGACAATATGGACATAAAAATGGTGTGCATACATTATGGGGAGATTTAAGAACAGAAGATGAAACTGTTGCTACTCTATTACAAAAAAATGGGTATGAAACTGCAATTGTTGGAAAATGGCATTTACATACAGAGCCGCAGGGGTTTGATTATTACAGTATTCTACCTGGTCAAGGAAATTATTTTGATCCGATTTTTAAAGAAACAGGAACTAAATGGACAAGAAAGAAAGAAGGTAAAAAATATAAAGGATACGTCACAGATGTTATTACCAACAATTCTTTGAATTGGTTAGATAACAGAAAAGGTGAAAAACCATTTTTTATGATGTTACATCATAAAGCGCCTCACGGATTGTGGGAATATGCTCCAAGACACGAGCACCTATTTGATAATGTAAACATTCCAGAAGCAGAGAGTTTATATGAAGACAAAAGCCATCGCTCACAAGGATCTAAATCTTACGGACGAGATATCTTAGGTTTATCCCAAAGAATGCACGATGGAAAAAGAGGGAAAGATTATCCGACAGGAAAATTGAATACAGATGGAATGACAAACAAAGAAAAGATTGCTGTTACTTACCAAAAATACATGAAGGATTATTTAAGGGTGGTTGCTGCTATTGATGAAAATGTAGGTCGTGTGTTAGATTACCTCGAAGAATCTGGTTTAGCTGAAAATACAATAGTTGTTTATACATCAGATCAAGGAATGTTTTTAGGAGAGCACAGCTATTACGACAAACGTTGGATGTATGATGAATCTTTAAAAATGCCTTTTATTATAAGAAAAACAGGAGAAATAAAAGCAGGCACTCAGTTTGATGCAATGGTTACAAACTTAGATTTTCCTGAGCTTATTCTTGATTACGCAGGCGTTCCTATCCCTAAAACGATGCAAGGTGAAAGTTTTCGCACTATATTAACAGGAAATACACCAGAAAACTGGAAAAAATCAATGTACTATCAATATTGGATGCAGTTTGAACCTTCTGCAGTTCCTGCACATTTAGGAGTTAGAACGCATGACTATAAATTAATTTTTTACTATGGTGATGGCTTAGGACTTGTTGGTACTACCGATACTTGGAAAACACCAGTTACTTGGGAATTGTATGATTTAAAAAAGGATCCGTTTGAATTAAATAATATTTATGGAAAAAAAGGGTTGGAGAAAATCACAAAAGGATTAAAGAATGAAATTCTAAAATTACAACAACAATACGAGTTGGATGTTTCAGAATACCCAGCACTTCAACAAAAAATGGAAGCATATTGGAACAAATAATCTTTAAGGGAAAATGATATCAAATAGTTCAATTATAAATCCGAAATTCAAATATTCATTTTTTATTGTAGTGCATTTTTTTCTTTTTGGTTCTTGCAAATCAAAATTAATTAAGACGCCTTCAAAAATTAAAAGAAGTACTATTCAATCTTTGATTCAAAACTTAGAAGATCCTAAAAATGATCAAATAATAGTAGTTGCTCATCGGGGAGATTGGAGAAATGCACCTGAAAACTCATTACAAGCCATTCAGAACTGTGTAAATATGGGTGTTGACATGGTTGAGATTGATATACAAAAAACCAAAGATGGGCATTTAGTTTTAATGCATGACAAAACTATTAACCGCACGACCAATGGAAAAGGACGGGTGAGAGATTTTAGTTTAGATAGTTTAAAAACTTTCAAACTTAAAGATGGGTTAGGAATGAAAACAGCGCATAAAATTCCTACACTAGAAGAGGCATTATTACTAACTAAAGATAAAATTCTTGTGAATTTAGATAAAGCATACCCTTTATTTGAAGAATGTTATAAGATTTTAAAAAAGACAAATACACTAAATCAAGTTATTTTAAAAGGTGAAAAAACAAGAATTCAAGTAGAAAAAGAATACGGTAAATATTTGGATGATGTGTATTTTATGCCTCAGATAAAACTACCAAATAATGATGCAAAAGCAATTGTTGATGATTATCTTGAAAATCGAACTCCTGTTGCTTTTGCTTTCGGGGTTCCGCAGGACACCATTAAACTCATAAGATATTTTGATGATATTAGAAAGAAAGGCAGCAGTGTATGGGTAAATTCTTTATGGAAAAGACACAATGCTGGGCATGACGATGAGAAAGCAGTGCTTAATCCTTCCATTTACAATTGGTACATCAAAAATAATATTGATATTATTCAAACAGACAGACCACAACTATTATTAGAGCACTTAAGAGCAAAAGGACTCCATAAGTAATCTCGATGGACTAACTCGAATTTAGAATTATTGCAACTAGAGACCTAATTAATCTATTTTGATACATTTATTATAACTATTGTGCAATTTGAATACATCTTACACCTAAAATAAGATTAATTTTAGAGAATATATTTATAAGAGATAATTCATGGCATCATTGTTACCTTTATCAGGAAATCTAGGGAAAAGATTAGCTAAACATCTATTAAGAAGAGCGAGCTACAACATTTCTAAAGCTAGAATCGAGGAATTTAGTAATTATACTGTATCTCAAGCCATAGCAAAACTATTAGATTTCCCAGCAAAAAAATTAACACAACCCATTCATTATGATACTGGGTCTCCTTGGATTAATGATGATCCTATTTATGGAGCTGTTGATAACACTCATGGTTCTGGCCAAATAAAACTTAACAATTATCTTGCTGGTTGGTGGATGGATGAAGCTAAAAGAGATACTTCATTACGTGCTAAAATGACCTATTTTTTATTTACAGACTTTACCACCTCAATTAGAACTTTAAACAACGAATTTCATTATGATTATTTAATGTTACTAGAGTTTTTCTGTGTTGGAGATTGGAAGGAGTTCGTTTATCAAATGACTAAGAATAATGTAATGTTAAAGTATCTTAATAACAATGAAAACATCAATACAAATCCAAATGAAAATTTTGCTCGAGAAATTTTAGAATTATTTACTATCGGCAAAGGGCCTCAAGTAGTAATTGGAGATTACACAAACTATACTGAAGGTGATATTGAACAGGCTGCAAGAGCTTTAACTGGTTGGAATTACACAAAAAACAATAGAGGTGACTACGATTCTGGTGTTGCTTTTGGAAATATTCCCTGTGGATACGCTACACCTAACAAACATGATTTTGGGAAAAAAGAATTTAGTGATAGATTTAATAATTATGTGATTGAAGCTTGGGACACAACTGGGAAAACTGAAGCTGAAAAAATAGAACGAATACATACAGAATTAAAAGAGTTTATTGCAATGGTTTTAAATCAGGCAGAAACTGCAAAATTTATCTGTAGAAAATTATACCGTGCTTTTGTCTCTAGAAATATAACTCAAGAAATTGAAGATGACATTATAGTACCTTTAGCAAGTACTTTTAGAGTAAATTATAACCTAGAAGAAACGATAACGCAATTATTTCAAAGTCAACATTTTTACGACAAGGATGACTCTGACAATTCAGATGAAATTATTGGAGGCTTAATAAAATCCCCTTTAGACTTAGCTCTACAATCTCTCAGCATTACAGATTATCCTGTTCCGGATGCAATTACTGATGGTAGAAATCATTACCTCAAATTCTATTACAGAGGTTTGGGTGACAGGGTGCTTACAGCTTCAGGGCAAGATATATTTAGACCACCATCCGTTGCGGGCTTTCCTCCAACGTATGAGGCTCCAGATTACGATAAATTTTGGTTTAACACATCAACTATTATCCCTAGATACGATTTAGCTAATTTATTATTGGATAAAAACACTTTAAAAGCTACTTTTAATATTTCTGAGTTTGTAAGAAATAACGTGAGCGACCCTACGAACCCGGAAATATTAGTCTCTGAATTAGCTTCAATCTTTTTTCCAGAAGATATAGATGCAGCAAGAGTAAATTATTTTGCTACAGAAATCTTACTAGAGGGTGGGTCGATATCACCAACAACTTGGGCCAATGAGTGGACTTCAGACAATATGAATCCAAACAGCGGAATTGAAGAAGCTCTAAAACCACTATTTAGAGCATTTATATGGGCTCAAGAATTTCAAACTAACTAAATATATTGGCACGAATCATGGATAGAAGAAAATTTATACGTTTAACAGCATTGGGTTCTGCTAGTACATTTCTTGTAAACGGGCACGTTGCAAATGCATTCAATCAAACAGCTGCAATAAATGGTATACCACCAGAAATTATTGATGGCAGGAGTATTGTATTGGTCCAGTTAAGAGGTGGTAATGATGGTTTAAATACCGTAATTCCTTTAAACCAATACGACACTTATGCCAATTTGCGTCCAAAAATTAAACAAAGTATTACTGCAGGAAACCCAAATAAAGCCATAGAATTAGATAGCACCCTCGCACTAGAAGACCAAGTATACTTACATCCAGAATTTATAGATTTTAAAGATTTATACGATCAGGGTAAATTAAATATTATACATGGTGTTGGTTACCCAGTAGTAAATAAATCTCACTTTGCGTCAAGAGCATTGATGTTTAAGGGAGGAGATGGAACTCCGGAAAACTCAAACAAAGATGATGGATGGATGGCACGTTACTTACATGCTCATTATGACTTAAATGATTACCAAGATCCGTTGGGCATTCAATTAGGAAGTAAAAAACCCTCTTTAGGATTTCACTCTGGACATGAGCACAAAGTGGATGTAAATTTAGCCGGACAAGATATTTCTGGTTACTATTCGGTAATTTCAAATTTGGGAAACCCTACTCCAACATCTATTCCGGAGTCTGATTACGGAGATAATATTAGTTTTATAAGCGGTGTAGAGAATAATGCAAACGGATATTCTCAACGTATAAGTGAAGTATTTGATGCGGGGTCTAATGCGGTTACCTATCCAAATACAGATTTAGCAAGTCAATTAAAAACGGTTGCTAGAATGATTAAGGGAGGTTCAAAAACAAAAATATATTTAGTTACCCTAGATGGATTTGATAATCATGCTAATCAAATAGCAAATCAATCAGATCCTCACCAAGGACAACATGCTGAATTACTTAAAACTCTTGGGCAATCTGTAAAAGCTTTTCAAACCGATCTTGAGGCTATGGGCTTAGACGAGCAAGTAGTAACTGCTTCGTTTACCGAATTTGGCCGTAAACCAAAAGAAAACGGTAATTTAGGAACAGATCACGGTAACTTAGGTCCAATGTTCATCATTGGTTCAGCAGTAAAAGGAGGCATGACGGGTACTAATTTGGATTTAACAAATGTAACCAAACACTATGATGAAGATAATATGCAGCACGATTATCGACAAGCATTCTCTACTTTACTTAGTGATTTTCTGGGAGCGAGTCCAGATTCTATTGAAGGAACTGAATTTATGCCATACGATGGTGGTAGTAAATTAGATTTAATAAATTCTGATCAAAAAGTTACACTTGGCATAAAAAACCATACATCAAAAGTAGATATCTCTGTATATCCTAACCCAATATCGGATTATTGTAACGTTCAATTTACTTCTCAAAATATGTTTAGAGGTTCAATAATAATACACAACCTTCAAGGTAAAAAATTATTGACAGTTCCTCAAAATTTTATGCCAGGAATCAATAATAATCAATTAAACATAGGACACTTATCTACAGGTTTATACATAATATCTATAAAGGACGAAGAGAATAAATCATTAGGGAATTTTAAAATTATTAAAAGATAGCTTTCCTTTAAAAATTTAATATTCTCTGCTTCCAATTACAGATCAACGTCGTGAATATTCGAAAATATTTGTTCGTCACTAACTGTGATTATATATTGATAGAATTCTCAAGAGATAGGGAGAATAAATAATTAATACATTTAAAACAACTTAACATCCAAAATTGATAAATTTATTATAGTTTTTGGGTAAAATGGAATGATAAATCAATGCTATAGTTTGTAATATTGTTGCATCATCTTTTTGAAAAATAATTTCATTAAATGAAATAACTTAAAAAATAATACATGAAAAAAATAATTGTAAAAAACATCCTATTTGTTTTAGTTTTTGCAGCATTAACATCAAAAGCACAAGATATAAAGGACACTTATGGAAAAGATTGGACATTAAAAAAATCTCCAAAATGGGAAGAATTAAAAAAAGAACCTATTCCAGAATGGATGATTGATGCCAAATTTGGTATGTATACACACTGGGGTATTTACTCGGTCCCTGCGCACGGCGGACCAGATTATTTACATGAATTATACTCTACTGACGGAAAAGACAGAAAAGGAGTTATTGCGTATCACGAGAAGAAATATGGAAAAATCAAAGATTTTGGATACAAAGATTTTGTACCAATGTTTACAGCTGATAAATTCGATGCTAAAGAATGGGCTGGCGTAATGAGTGGGGGTGGAGCTAAATTTGGAGGTATCTGTTTAGCGCATCATGATGGTTTTTGTTTATGGGATTCTAAATACACAAAATGGGATTCCAAAGACATGGGGCCTAAAAAAGATATTTATGGAGAACTTGCGAAAGAAATTCGAAAAACAGACATGAAATTACTGGCTACTTTCCACATGGCCCGAACATATGGATATGCTTTTGATTTAAAAAATAAAAAACATACCAAAGAACAAAAACAGACTTGGGACATATTTGATGAAAAAAATTCTTGGATCTACAGAAATCCTGAAAAAGAATCTAAAGAAAAATTTGGACAAGAGTGGGCGAATAAAGTGAAAGAAGTAATTGAAAATTACAGACCTGACGCACTTTGGTTTGATGGTTTAGCTGGTTCAATTAAAAATGAAGAAATAAGACAAGATGATATTGTAAATATTTTTGAAAACTACTACAACAACAAAGGAATTGATGGTGAAGAAGTTGTTGTCTGTAATAAATTACCGGGTTCTAAAGTTTGGAATTTTCCATTAGGATTTGGACTGCGTTGTTATGAAAATTGCAGAGACATGGAAAAAGAACCGGAGGGATATTGGCTTGCAGATAGAGCTATTAGCTATCCTTGGTCTTATGTGAATGATAAATATTACAAAGACAAAGCTCCTTACCAAATTAGAAGTTTGGTTGATATGGTAAGTAGAGGTGGTATTATGTTAATGTCTTTAACACCCAGAGGTGATGGCTCTATAGACCCTCAATCTATTGAGATAATGAAAGGTATGGGTGCATGGTTAAAATTAAATGGAGAAGCAATTTATGCAACTCGTACATGGCATACTCCTGCAGAAGGACCTACAAAAATGATTATCTTTAAAAAAGGAAAAGCCAAAAAAGGTAGCTCTGGATTTAGATGGGACTTTAGAAGAGTGGTTGCGGAAGATATTCGTTTTACAAGAAGTAAAGATAACAAAAACCTATATGCAACAGCTTTAGGTAAACCAAAAAGTGGAACATCAATAATAAAATGTCTAGCGAAAGGAGAAAAAATCGCTTCAAAACCAATTTCTAAAATAACTTTAATTGCTACTGGCGAAGAAGTTAAATGGAAACAGACTAAAGAAGGTTTAACCATTTCCTACCCGAAAACAGGCATCAGTGAAATTGCCAACTCATTTAAAATTGAATTCGGAAAAGGAAAATTAGTATACTAATTCAAAAAAACTTTAAGGTACAACCTTAAAGTTTTTTTTATTTTAATAAACAACATCGTACATCGTGAATAAAATCATATTTTATTTTTTTTGCTTAATCAACTTCTGTTTAATAAATGCTCAGAACAAAGCTCCAAATATTATATACATACTTGCTGATGACATGGGGATTGGCGATGTTAGTACCTACAATAAATCTTCTAAAATAAACACATTTCATATTGATGCCTTAGCTAAACAAGGTATAAAGTTCACAGATTATCACACAAGCTCGAGCGTTTGCACCCCTACTCGATATGGAATTATGACGGGACGATATGCATGGAGATCAAGGTTAAAAAGTGGTGTTACACATGGATTTTCAAGTAATCTAATAGAAACTACCCGAACTACCATAGCATCCTACCTTAAAACTAAAGGATACAATACAGCTGTTATAGGTAAATGGCATTTAGGTATGAATTGGTCTCGTAAAAATGACAAAAAAATAAATATTAAAGAGGGACGAAATGTCGACTTTAACAAAAAAATAAAAAATGGTCCAAATGCTTTTGGATTTGACTATTATTATGGAATTTCTGCATCACTGGATATGCCTCCTTACGCCTATATTGAAAATAACATGATTCAAGGCAATTTATCATATGCTGAAGACCAAAATATTTTCAAAGAATTAAATATGAAACCTGTGAGACCTGGTTGGATTTCTGAGAATTTTAATCAAGAAACTGTTGTATCTAATCTAGAAAAAAAAGCGATATCTTGGATTACTCAACAAAATACAAACACCCCGAACAAACCTTTTTTTCTATATCTTCCGCTCACTGCGCCACATGCACCAATAGTACCCTCCGATAAGTTTAAAGGAAAAAGTAATCTATCAGCTCATGGAGATTTCTGTTTAGAAATTGATGCACTAGTTGGTAAAATTATTACAACTCTAGATAAACTAAATATAACTGACAACACAATAATTGTCTTTAGTTCAGACAATGGAGTTTCTCCCAATGCGAATCTTAAGGCTATGGAAAATAAAAAACATTACTCAAGTCATATCTATAGAGGCTTAAAAGGCACGTTGTACGAAGGAGGACATCGTATGCCTTTCATTATAAAATGGCCAAAAGGAATCGAAAAACATATAACTAGTGATAAATTAACATGCAGTACCGATTTTCTCGCTACCATAATGGATTTAAATAACGATAAACCAGAAGAACATAATGCAGAAGATAGCGTGAGCTTTTTATCAGAGTTTAACGGTGAAAATAAATCTGATATTTCAAGAGGTGCCATAGTACATCACTCAGATAATGGTTATTTCTCTATTAGAGAGGGAAAATGGAAACTAATATTTCATAGCGGTGCTGGTAGTAAGCGAAAGGATCCTAAAGATTTACCCGTAAAGAACCCCAATAAGCTTCAACTATTTAACTTAGATAAAGATCTAGAAGAAAAAACCAATATTATCGCACTTTACCCAGAAAAAACAGCACATTTAAAACTGTTAATGGCAAAATTGATTAATGACGGCAGAAGTACTGATGGAATTAAACAAAAAACCATCCCATTTAAAGGAGAAAAGCAATTATTAAAAATTAATGCCTTTAAGTAATATTTAAGTCTAGAATAATGAATAAAATATTATCAATAGTACTACTTTTTTTTGTTTCAATAGGGTTTTCTCAGTTGAAAAAGTCACCAAACATCATATATATTCTTGCCGATGATATGGGTATCGGAGATGTAAAGGCCTATAATAAAAACTGTAAATTCCCCACTCCTTACATAGATGAAATGGCTAATCAAGGTATGAAATTTACAGATGCCCACACAAGCTCTAGTGTATGCACTCCTACCAGATATGGAATTATAACAGGGCGTTATTCTTGGAGGACCGAGTTGAAAAATGGTGTAACACACGGACTAACTCCACACCTTATAAACACCAAAAGAACTACCGTTGCATCGTATTTAAAATCTAAAGGATATGCAACAGCAATCATTGGCAAATGGCACTTAGGAATGGATTGGACCTATAATAAAAAAGGTAAAGTTGATAAAATAGGTACTAACTTAGATATAACAGCTCCTATTAAAAACGGTCCAAACGCACTTGGTTTCGACTATTACTATGGTATTTCTGCATCCTTAAATATGGATCCGCATGCATATATAGAAAACACAAAAATTTTAGGTAATAATTTAAAATTAATAAAAACAACAAAAGAAGTTAAAAATATATTAGGAAGTGGTGGTAAAGCTGGTTGGGTAGATATGAACTTTAAGCGTAATGAAGTGATGCAGACATTTACAAATAAAGCTATTGACTGGATGAAAATTCAAAAAAATAAGAATCCTAATAAACCATTTTTTGTATACTTCCCTTTAAATGCACCACACTCCCCAATTGTACCAAGTAATCAATTTAAAGGAAAAAGTAATTTATCTCCTCATGGTGATTTTTGTATGGATGTAGATGATACAGTTGGTCAAATTATTACTGCTGTAGAAGAAATTGGAGAAACAGAAAATACAATCATCATTTTTACAACAGATAATGGCGTTTCTCCACAAGCAAAATTAGAACCTATGCAGAAGCAAGGTCATTTCTCAAGTTATATTTATAGAGGACTTAAAGGAACACTATATGAAGGTGGGCATCGCGTTCCTTTCATCGTAAAGTGGCCAAATAAAATAAAAAAATCAACTGAAACAAATTATCTAACATGTACTACAGATTTATTGGCTACAGTTATAGATATACAAGGAGACACATTAAAAAATAATGAAGGAGAGGATAGCGTTAGTTTTTTATCTGCACTATTATCTAAACAAACAAATGATAGAGGCCCTATAGTACACCATTCAGATGCAGGTTATTTTTCACTCAGAGAAGGAAAATGGAAAATAATTTTTCATGAAGGAGCGGGCTCTAGAAGAAAAGATCCTAAAGACAAACCTGTAATCAACCCAGGAAAAATGCAATTATTTGACATGTCTAAAGACCAAACAGAACTTGTAAATATTGCAAAATACCATCCAAAGGTGGTAAAAGAATTAACTTCCAAAATGAAAGAGATTCTTTTAAACGGAAGAAGCACAAAAGGTACAAATCAAGCATATGTAAAATATGACAAGAAGAAAGAAGAAAAAATTAAACTCTTTATCAACTAATATGAAAATTTTTAAAATAGTAATTACTGTATTCGCATTTAGCACATTTTTTTCGTGCAATAAAAAAGTTGAAAATAAAACTGAAACAGCGAGAAACCAAAAAATTGAGAGGGCAACTCAATTCAAACCCACTTGGGAATCTTTAAAAAAAGCTAAACCTGCTAAATGGTGGTCAACTGGAAAATTTGGTATTTTTATTCACTGGGGACCATACAGTGTCGCTGGATATAAAGACAAAAATAAAGGATATGCCGAGGCAATCACAAACCACATGTATAAAAAGCCAGAAGCATATGCCAATTTTATGACAAAAAAATTCGGTGCCACCATGCCTGATTTTGGTTATAAAGATATGGTACCTCTGTTTACAGCAAAAAACTGGAACCCTGATGCCTGGGCACAATTATTTAAAGATGCCGGAGCTACCTATGTAATTCCAACAGCAGAACACCATGATGGTTTTGCTAACTGGGATTCAGACCTTACTGAATGGAATGCGACCAAGAAAGGACCTATGCGAGACTTAGTTGGAGATCTTGGAAAGTCAGTGAGAGAAAAAGGATTAAAGTATGGTTTATCATATCATCGCGAGCGTCACCCAAACCGTTTTACCTTGGATTTTAAAGTTTATGACAAACCGTTTGATCTTGTTGCTGAAGAAATAAAGCGTATGCCAGAATCAGCAAACCTTTATGGACCATTTGAGTATAGCGATACTTTTATTGCCGATTATGTTGCACGCTGGAAGGAGATGGAAACCAAATATCAACCAGATTTTATGTGGCTTGATGACTCTCCAATATTTTATAAAGATTCTTTAAATCCGCAAGTCACTAAATTTAAAAATGCCTTTAAGCGCATGATCGCCGATTACCTAAATACAGCGCAAATCTGGGGTAAAGAAGTTTATTTTAATAATAAAGGAAAACACCTAAACTTCCCTGAGGGAGTTGGATGTCGTGAAAAAGATAATTTACAAATGGAAAGTATCGGTGCACCATACCAAAACCCTGCAACGCTTGGAGTATCTTATGCGTACATGGAAAATGAGGAAATCAATGACTTGTATAAGAAACCAGCAGAATTAGTGCGTTTGTTAGTAGATGTAGTCAGTAAAAATGGTAATTTATTACTAAATATTGGTCCAAAAGCAGATGGAACGATTCCTGAGGGAATGAAAAAACGTTTATTAGCAATGGGATCATGGTTAAAAATAAATGGTGAAGCTATTTACGGAACGACCCCTTGGCATATTTACGGCGAATTTTCTGGTAATATTATTGAAGAAGACGATGTTATTTACAATAAACATAGTATGCGAATTCACGAATTAGAATATCGCTATACCTCAAAAGGTAAATCAATTTATATAACAAGTTTTCAGAATAATAATTCTATTCTTTTAAAATCTTTTAAAAATTTGAAAAGTAAAATAGCAAATATTTCAATTTTAGGCTCAACAAAAAAAGTTAACTGGTCATTAACCAAAAATGGGCTCAGTATTAAAGATTCTAAAACAGCAAACTTTAAGTATGCTAAAGTTTATAGAATAGCACTTCAATAAGCCAAAGTTACTTTACATAAAGAGGTTGTTTAAATATATATTTTAAACAACCTCTTTCGCGTGTAATAATAAATTATTCCTAAAAAAATAAATTAAAGTGCTCAAAATATAAAGCTAAACTCTCTAATATAATACTCAAAATTTTAGCTTGAATTGTTATAAAACTATGATTATTAAAATAGATTAAATTATATAATTAACACAAGAATAACAAATCCAAGTAATGTTGATAATATTATTTTTTTTAGAATTTTATTAGTTGAGTAAAACACTATTATTAGCTATGTTTTGAAAGTAACTGTTATTTCATTAACATTTTTTTTACTAAAAAATAAATAATTGTGATACCAGTAATCATAAATTTATCGCTAACCATTGCCAACCCCTTCAATTTGTTATGGCGTTATGCACAGTTATTATTGGTATCTGTTAGAAAAGAGTTAAATTATGTAATATTTGAACTTATCAAAAAATAAAATTAAAAGTAATTTTATAACATCGAACGAAACTATAACTAAAGTTATACTAAAAAATTATTTTTTATGATTAAAGAGCAGTTAAATATGAAAAGAAAAAGTATCCTTTTGATAGCTTTTGTCTTTTTTGGGTTTTCTCAAATAGCATCTGCACAAAACTTAATAATACGTGGGCAAGTAAAATCCGAAGCAGGAGAATTATTGCCAAGTGTATCAATTCAGGCAAAAGGCTCAAAAAAAGGTACAAGTACCGATTTTGATGGGAACTACAAGATTAAAATGCCAAAAGAAGCTACAACTCTAACATTTAGGTATTTAGGTTACAAAACCGTAGAAGTTGTTGTTGGTAGTAACCCCATTATAAATGTAACTCTAAAACAAGAGCTAAACGTATTAGATGATATTGTTGTAGTAGGTTATGGCACACAAAATCGAAAAGATGTAACTGGAGCTATTACATCCATAAAAAGTAAACAACTAGAACGTACCGTAAACAATAACCTTGGAGATGCTTTACAAGGAAAAATTTCTGGTGTACAAATTACACATGAAGATGGTACTCCTGGAGGTGCTTTTAAAGTAAATATTAGAGGAGCTGCCGCTATTACCGGTTCTACACAGCCGTTATATGTAGTGGATGGCTTTCCAATAGAAGTATTTGATGACACTTCTGATGAAGGAAATCCTTATGACGGAGCTTCGAGTGGAAATCCTTTAGACTTTTTAGACCCTTCGATGATTGAATCTTTAGAGGTCTTAAAAGATGCTTCTGCAACAGCTATATATGGTGCAAGAGGTGCAAATGGAGTCGTAATTATTACTACCAAACAAGGAAAAGCTGGAGAAGTAAAAGTAAGCTATAGAATGTCTACTAGTTTAAGCAAAACACCAGAAAATAGAATTGTAGATGTTTTTGATAATGGTGAATATGCCGATTTTTTAATTAACAACGAATATTACAACCTAGACAATTGGGATAAGTCCGCGGGTGATGTTCAAACATGGACACCTATTGCTGATCGAAATAGTTATCTCATTAAAAATCCTTTCCCTGCTGATCCTGAGGTAGAAGAATTCATAACAAGAGATGAATTTGCAGCTTTATCAAGTACCGATTGGATGAGAGAAATACTTAGCGTTGGAAAAGTAGATAATCATGTTTTAACCGTATCTGGAGGAACCCCAGAAAACTTATTTAGTTTTACAGGCTCTTACATGAAAAATGAGTCTGTAGTTGTTGGTGCTGGCTTTGATAGGTTTGTGTTAAATGTTAAGTTGAAAAATAAAATAGGGAAAAGATTAACGGCACAAACCGTTTTATCTCCAAGCTACTCAAAGCAATATGGCTCCGGTGGTGGTGGTGGAAATTCAGGGGCTGCCAATCAAGCCGGAGTATTTACTAGAGCATTAACGACACCTCCTTATATGATTCCTGGAGATGTAACTACAACTGTTAATGATGATAATGAAGAAGAAATTACTTATAATGACCCTGTGTTTCAGTTAGAAAATGAGATTAGAAATCGTAAAAAGATGGGCCTTAGAGCATCTACTAAATTAGCGTATAAATTTTCCGAAGCCTTAGTCGGTAACGTTTCATTTGGGTTAAATTATGGTATTAATGAACAACGCGAATATTATCCACCAACATTTGGAACCGGAAATAGACCGAATTATAATGGTTTTGCGAGAAGAGTAGATGGTAAATCTACCAGCTTTAACAATGTAAATACCCTTAACTATAAAAAGAAATTTGGAAAGCACCGAATTAATGCTTTAGTTGGTTATACACAAAATTCTAGAAGTCAAAACAACTTTGCTCAATCTGCTAGAGGTTTTGCTGATGATGTTGCTGATGGTTCTATCGACTATGATGTAGCTGCTTCTTATGATAAAAGTAGAATTAGAAATCAAGAAATTAATCAAATAGGATATTTAGGGCGTATTAATTACGTATTTAATAATAAATATTCATTCACAGGTTCTGTAAGACGTGACGGTGATTCTAGATTTGCATTGAGCAAATCTCCTTATCGTAATTTTCCGTCAGCAGCCTTTGCCTGGACAGCTTCCAAAGAAAAGTTTATGCAAAATGTGAACTTTGTAGATAATTTAAAATTTAGATTATCCTACGGACTTGGAGGAAACAGTGGGGTAAGACCTCAAGACTCTAGAGAATCTTATACACAATTTGCATATAATTTTGGAGGCGTTTCTTATGCTGGGTATGGAAACAGATTACTAGTAGACAGAGATTTAACATGGCAATCTGCAAGACAGTACGACTTTGGAATGGATTTGTCTATGTTTGATAGCCGTGTGAAAATAACATACGATATGTATTTAAAACAAACTGTAGATATGATCTTAGATAGAGCAGTAGGATTAAATATTGGATATGATATTATTAGAACCAATGCAGGGGATTTGGATAATTGGGGTGTTGAATTGGCTTTAGAAACTCATAATATAAAATCAGATAGGTTTAATTGGACAACAAATTTAACCATTGCAGCAGATAGAAGTAAGATTCTATCTTTAGGAGGACCTCAGCTAAAAACTTTTGAAAGTAGAGGTATTAGAGGTCAATCAGGTGCATTAATCGTTGGAGAAAATATTGGTACTTGGATTGGTTATGAATCTGATGGAGTTTATAACTCACAAAATGAAATAGATAACGATATTTCTTTAAATCAAGATTATAGAGATGGACTTCAACCAGGAGATATGAAGTACATAGATCAAGATGGTGATGGAGCCATTACAGACAAAGATGGAAACGCGGTAATTGGAAGAACGCAGGCTAAATTTCATGGAGGAATGTGGAATAATTTTGAAATAGGTGATTTTGAACTAGGCTTATTCTTTACATTTAAATATGGATTTGATGTAATTAATGGTGATAGATATGCTTTTTCTTATGTAACTCCAGGCTCAAATAATCAGATGAATACAGCACTATACAATGCATGGACACCTGAAAACCCTGAAAGAAATAATCCAGGTTATAATTATGTACATGGTTTAAGAGATCGTCCAGAAAAGTTCTCTTCTTATCATATCGAAGATGGGTCGTTCTTAAGATTACAAAATGTAAGTTTTAAATATAATTTCCCTCAAGAGGCGTTAAAGAAAAGTTTTATTAATAACTTATCTTTGTCATTTAATATTACTAACGCCTTTTTATGGACTAAATATACTGGTTCAGACCCTGAAAATAGCGTTTCTAGAGGTAGATTTGGACACTTGACACCAAATTTAGATTTTGCTTCTTTTCCAAGAGCTAGAAATTGGAACACAACTTTAAATATTGGATTTTAATATATAAAATATGAAAAATTTTAAAAAAAATAGTCTATTGATGTTACTAACCCTAGTAGTTTTTACATCATGTTTTAAACTAGAGGATACAGATTTTAATACTAAAGATACAGCTACTTATTTCGAAACTGAAGATGATATTGCAAATGCTGTGACAGTTGTCTACAATTCATTAGCTAAAGGAACTCAGGATGAATTAACAACCAACAGTACTTTTGGAGGTCTTTATGATGGACTAACTATTATTTTAAGTACTAGTGCGCATACTGGATATGACACAAGAACCTTTGGTGGAAATAAGATTACTAGTGATAATAAAGATATTAAGAATTTATACGTCTATTCTTATTTCGGTATTTCTAAGGCGAATTTAGTAATTACTAAAGCCAAAGAAATTGAAATGTCTGAAGAAAACCGCAACAAATATATTGCTGAAGCTCGTTTTTTAAGAGGATTGTTCTATTTTAATTTAGTACAATATTTTGGTGGAGTTCCTATTAGAGTAGAGGATTATGATGGTTCTTATGAAGATTCTTTGTTACCAAGATCTTCTGCAGAAGAAGTATATGATTTTATAATTGAAGATTTCAAATTTGCTGAGACTTATTTACCATTAGATGATTTCGATGGAGGTAATCACGCAACAGGTAGAGCAAGCTCTAGTGCAGCCTCTGGGTTATTAGCTAAGGTATATTTAACTATGGCAGGACACCCTTTAAACAAAGGAATATCTCACTATACATTAGCTCGAGACTATGCTCAAAAGGTAATGGATTTAAATATTTATCAATTATTGCCAGATTACGGAGAAATTTTCCATAGCACTAATAAGAACAATAGAGAATGGTTATTTAGTGTTCAGTTTAGTGATGTTGCAAACGAGCAAGGACATTGGGGAGGATGGCAAAATTTACAAAGCAATTGGGATGAATTATCTTATGGCCAATGGCATGATAAAGGAGATGGTTATGGAAGAGTTACCCTTACACAAGAATTGGTAGAGGCTTATAACGAAGAAGACCCAAGAGCAAAGTTTAATATAGTAAGAACTAAAAAGAAAGCTAAAAAAGGTGTTCCTCAAATTGAAACAAAATTGTGGAAATTAAGAACCATGAAATTTAGATTTTCAGCACCAAGAGGAGAAGCCAGACATCAATGTGCAGTAAATGCTCCCGTTCTAAGATATGCAGATATTTTACTAACGTATGCTGAAGCCGAAAATGAAATTAATGGTCCTACCCAAGCTTCTTATGATGCTATTAACCAAGTCAGAGCCAGAGCTAGAGCAGGAATTCCTTTCGCAGATATCCCAGCCTCATCAGAACCAGCCGACTTATTCGGTTTAGATCAAGAGAGCCTTAGAGAAAATATTTTTTGGGAAAGAGCAAGAGAGCTTTGTTTAGAGGGTTTAGATAGATTTGATTTAGTGAGGTCAGGAAATTACTATACGATAAAATCAAACGCAGCTCATGTTAGTCAAGTTGGTGGAGTTTTAGATCCAGAGGCTCATCATGAATTACTTCCAATACCAATTGAAGCAATTAGAAATAATCCTAAAATAGAAAACCAAAATCCAGGTTACTAAAATTTAATGATTAGATATAATTAAAAATGTTTATCAAAATGTTACTAATAAAAAAGAAACATTTTGGTAAACATTTAAATTTAAAATAAAAACTTAGAATAGATTATGATTAAAAAAGCAACTCTTTTATTATTACTTGTATTTATTATCTCATGTTCTCATAATGATAATACTGACACTTTTGAAATAAGTGGTCAATTCAACCATACAATTTCGGATTGTGATAATACAAATAATAATAACAACAATAATGAAATTAATTGTGTCGAATTTATAGAATTCATTGACGAAACAAGTGCTACTATTTTGATTAATGGTAATGACATTATTGAGATTGTAAATTATGAGATAAATAACAATGAAATTGATATAATCACATCAAGTGGAGTAAATATATGTTCATTTTTAATTCAAAATGACACCACTTTAAAACGAATCGGAAGTGATGATATTTGGATCAAAAAATAATAAAACACCCAACAATATTTTAGATAAATATTATGATATTTGCATATAGCTCAATGTGCTTTTCTAGACTTTAATAAATCTTTGGATTGGAACCTGATAATAAAAAATTAAAATAAAAGTTCTCACTAAATATTTCATAAGAAATAAATAACATTTTAATTCCTATTCGAAAAATACTCGAAGTAAATAAACAATAAGAATGATTTCCTTTACAAATAGTACTCGCATAAAATTAATGTTATTTGTCTGCACTTTCTTAATTTTTGTAGACTGCACTTATGGTCAGAAATCAAAACAACCAAATATTTTATTAATTATGCTCGATGACGTGAGTCCAGAGCAATTCAGTTGTTACGGAGTAGATGGTTGGGGATATACACCGAACGTCGATAAATTAGCATCTAATGGGGTGATGTTTAAAACCTGCTATGCGTCAGCAATGTGTGCTCCTTCTCGCGTTGAAATTATGACGGGTGAATACGGTGTGTCCACAGGTGTTTTACAAAATGGAATATGGATTGGAGATAGTAGAGACAATGTGTATAAAAATCACCAAGCCTTCGGAAAATTCTTAAAAAATGCTGGATACGCTACCGCAATTGCAGGGAAATGGCATGCAGGAACCACGATGCCTTACGAAGAATCTGTAGGATTTGACGAATATTGTTTGTGGGAAGGTTTAAAGGAAATTAAAGCTTTGCCAGAATCTCCAAAATTCACAGGTCAATTAGAAGACGAAAAAACAACTTCTAGATACTGGCATCCTGGCATTATAAAAAATCATAAATTATTAGATACCAAACCAACCGATTACGGTCCTGATATTTTTGCTGATTTTATTATGGATTTTATGGATCGTAAGACGAAAGAGGGAAAACCATTTTTGGCGTATTGGCCAAGTGTAGCTCCTCACGGAACTAGGACTGGTGCACCAAGTACTCCGCATAGAGGGGAAGTTGGGGATCTCGGACCTGCAAAAAATTCGGAGGACGGAAGAGAACGTTTTATCGCTTTAAACGAATACATGGATTTCCTAATGGGAAAAGTAATGAAGAAAATTAAAGACTTAGGAATAGTAGAAAATACTATTGTAATTTTCACTTCAGATAATGGTACGGCAGTTACAGCAAAAACAAGAGGAGTAGAAAGAGGAAGTCATGTTGTTAATATCATTTCTGGGGCAGGTATCAAACAACGAGGTGCAACAGATGAACTTACCGATTTTAGTGATATTGCTCCAACATTGTTAGAATTTGCAGGAGCAAAATTACCCGAAGGAAAGAAGTTTGATGGTAAAAGCCTTGTGCCATTTTTAACTGGTAAAACCGATTCACATAGAGAGTGGATTCACGGATATATCTCCACTTCGCAATTAATAAGGACCAAAAATTACATGCTCGAAGTTGTTAACCCATTATTAGGAATGCCTGAAGGAAGATTTTATTACACAGGAGATAATAGAAATCAACGTGGTTATGAATTTGTAAATGATAATCCTAAACACGCAAAAGAAAGAAAAAAATTTGATGAAATTCTTAAAAACTTACCTGCTCTAACCATAGATCATCCGTTTTGGAAAACCAAAAAAGGAAAAAAATTCTATAAACAATATACCAAACCTAAATCAATTGAAAAACATTTATATAATCATAAAGATTATAGATTTTATGATGAGGGACAAAAAACAAAAGTGAATAAGTAAATATATAAAAAAAATTAGATGAGTTTTAAGATTAAACAAATAGTGAATATAACTTCTTATTCAACTATCGTAATGTGCTTTATAACACTACTCAGCTGTGCTCAAACAATTGTTACCACAAAAAAGCCTTCTACCCCTAAAGTTGATAAACCAAATATTATCTTTATCATGCTCGATGATTTAGGTAAAGAATGGGTAGAGAACTATGGTGCTGAAGAGATAAAAACCCCTACCATAGATAAGTTAGCAGAAGAAGGTATGCAATTTAAAAATGCCTGGTCTATGCCACAATGTACGCCCTCTCGAGTTACTTTGTTAACAGGACAATACCCTTGGAGACATGGTTGGATTAACCATTATGATGTTCCAAGATGGGGACACGGAGCACAATTTGATCCAACAATGAACCCAAGTTTTGCTCGTGTGATGAAAGATGCTGGTTATAAAACTTGTGCCGCAGGAAAGTGGCAAATCAATGATTTTAGATTGCAACCAGATGCCATGAATTTACATGGTTTTGATGATTACGCTATGTGGACAGGTGCCGAAGGAGGTAATGAGAAAGCCTCTCAAAAACGTTATTGGGATCCTTATATTCATACAAAAGAAGGGAGTAAAACCTACGAAGGACAGTTTGGCGAAGATGTTTTTACAGATTTTATCATCGATTTTATGACAGAAAACAAAGACAATCCGATGATGATATATTATCCAATGTGCTTACCACACGGTCCTTTGGTACACACTCCTGCCGAGCCTAATGTAGCGGACAAAATAGACAAACACAAAGCCATGGTTCGTTATACCGATATTATCTTGAAAAAAATATTAGACTCTTTAGATGATTTAGGTATAAGAGAAAATACGGTGATAGTTTGGACAACGGATAACGGAACAGCAAAAAATATTGTTGGAAAGAGAAATGGAAGAGCAGTAAGAGGTGGAAAAACTTTAACCACCGAAAATGGAGTAAATTCTCCTTTTATTGTAAACTGGAAAGGAACCATTAAAGAAGGTACAGTAACCGATGCACTTGTAGACTTTTCAGACATCTTTGCTACCTTTTCAGATTTAGGAAACGGAAAATTACCAAAAGATTACATAGGGGATGGTTCATCTTTTGCACCCTTATTAAGAGGAGAGACTGCAGATTCTCCGAGAGATTGGATTATGGCAATGGGATCAAAACCAGCTAAAATAGAAAATGGAAAAGTTACCAATGTACACAAATTTAGAGATAGAGTAATCAGAAATAAAAAATACAAGGTTTTTGTAGATAATAAAAAAAGAATACACAAGATTGTGGATGTAGTGAATGATTTGGAAGAAAATACAAATTTAATTGGAAATAGAAATCAGGAGATCGCACAAGCTCTTGGTAAATTTCAAAAAATTGTAAACGGTTTACCAGATACAGATGCCAACCCAATATATAAGAAATTAGAAGGGTCTTTATATAATGTAGATTTAGACGTTTTTAAAAAACAGCACCGGCCAAATGCGAAAAAGAGTAATCATTCACCTAAACCAAAAAATATAAAGAAAAAGCTTTAGATTTCGATTATAGTCTACTATTTTTTTGTTATTTACTTGCTTAAATATTTTCTCAATCCCTAAAAAAATAAAAGCATATTTTTGTGCAATATTGTAAAGTACACCATTGAAAAAAATAATAGTTTCAGTAACTAATGATTTATCTACAGATCAACGTGTAGATAAAGTTTGTTCTACACTTCAAAAAGAAGGTTACGAAATTGTTCTAATTGGTAGAAAACTTAAAAACAGTATCCCATTAAAAAGAAGTTATAACACAAAAAGAATTAAATTAATATTTAATAAAGGTTTTTTATTTTATGCTGAATTTAATTTCCGTTTATTTTTTGTGTTACTTTTTTCTAAAAAAGACCTGCTTCTGAGTAATGATTTAGATACCCTGCTTCCGAACTATCTCGTTAGTAGTATTCAGAAAAAAAAGATAATTTATGATAGTCATGAGCTGTTCCCAGAAATTCCAGAATTAGTTCACAAACCTTTTGTAAAAAAGTGTTGGACTAAATTGGAAGCCTGGATACTTCCAAAACTTAAAAATACGTATACCGTTTGTAATAGTATCGCTGACTTTTATGATAAAAAATATAATACTCGATTTGAAACAATTCTTAATTTACCGAATAAAAAAGAATTAAAATTAGGTGAATTTCCATTTAAAACAAAAGGAAAAAAAATCATCATATATCAGGGTGCAGTTAATATTGGTAGAGGTTTGGAATTAATGATTGATACCATGGAATTTCTTGAAAACTGTATTTTCGTAGTTATAGGTTATGGTGATATTTATAAAGAATTAGTTAAAAAAGTAGAAATTAAAAACTTAAGTCACAGAATTCATTTCTTAGGGAAAATTCCTCCAAGTGAATTACATAAAATAACTCCATTAGCTAATTTAGGATTGAGTATTGAAGAAGATTTAGGTCTAAATTACCGATTTGCACTACCAAACAAAATATTTGATTACATTCAAGCTGAAGTGCCCATTCTAGTTTCTAACTTACCTGAAATGAAAATGATTTCAATAAATTATAACGTCGGTGAAATTGTTAGAAACAGAAAACCAATAGAACTCGCAAAGCAAATTGAAGGTTTGGTAGAAAAAGATTTTTCGGATGGACTAAAAAAGGCAAAAAAAGAGTTAATTTGGGAGAATCAAGAAGAAAAATTAATATCTATTTTTAATAAGAGCATCAACGTTTAATGACAAAAAAAATACAAATAGTTTCTTTCGATATTCCTTATCCACCCAAATATGGAGGAGTTATAGATATTTATTACAAAATAGAAGCGTTAAAAAAACAAGGCATAAAAATCTACTTGCATACCTTTCTGTATGACAATAATATCCAACAACAAAAACTAGAGTCACTCTGTGACAAGGTATTCTATTACAATAGGAGTAAAAATTTTAAATTTTTTTTCTCATTAATTCCATTCATAATATTAAGTAGGAAAAACAGAAAACTATATGAAAACATAAATTCTATAGATGCGCCTATTTTATTTGAAGGTCTTCATACTTGTTACTTTTTAAAGAAAGATAACTTTAAAGTAAAAACATTTGTAAGAACTCATAATATTGAACACAAATATTATTATGGATTAGCAAAAAGCGAAAAAAATATTATTAGAAAATGCTTTTTCTTTTTAGAGTCTAAAAAACTCAAAATATTTGAAAGAAACCTTTCTAAAGTTAATGGCATTTTTACAATATCTCCTTTTGAACAAAATTATTTCTCAAAACATTATAAAAAATCTCATTACATACCGGCTTTTCATGAATCCTTAAAGATTCAAAACAACAGAAAACAAGGTGATTTTATACTTTATCACGGTGATTTAAGAATTTCAGATAATATTAAAGCAGCTCTTTTTTTAATTAATGTTTACAAAAACACTCCATATAAATTAGTAATTTCTAGCAATGCTAAAGTGAAGAAAATTTCAGATGAAATTAAAAAGTATGATAATATTTTTTTACAAGAAATTCCTACCAAAGAGGATTTAGATATTTTGTTTGATAAAGCACATATAAATACATTAATAAGTTTTCAAAAAACAGGTATTAAACTTAAACTACTAAACACACTTTATAAAGGAAAACACATAATTGCCAATTCTGAGATGATTGAAGATACTGGATTGGAAGACTTATGTAATTTAGCGAACTCTAAAAATGAAATTTTAAAAAAAACAGCAGAACTTTTTAACGAAAAATTTTCTAATGTTGAAGTACAAAAACGATCTAAAAAATTAGAATCCTTTAACCCAACAAAATCAGCCGAAAAGATAGTAGATGTTATTTTTACGTAGCAACTTTTTGAGCAACTTCAAACAACTCTCCGCCTTCACATTTTATCGTTTTTTGTTTAAATTTAACAATTAACTGATAATCATGAGTAGCCATTAAAATGGTTTTTCCGCTTTTATGAATATCATTTAAAAGCTCCATCACCTCTAAAGATGTCTTAGGATCTAAATTACCTGTTGGCTCATCTGCTAAAATTAATTCGGGATCATTCAACAAAGCTCTGGCAATAGCAACTCTTTGCTGCTCTCCTCCGGATAGTTCAAAAGTTTTCTTGTAATATTGGACTTTCATTCCAACTTTATCTAAAACCTCGTTAATTTTTTCTTTTATTTTAATTTTATCTTTCCAACCTGTCGCTTTTAAAACAAATTCTAAGTTTTCAAAAACAGTTCTATCACTTAATAATTTAAAATCTTGAAAGACAATTCCTATTTTTCTTCTTAAAAACGGAATCTCCTTTTCCTTTAACTTTTTTAAGTCGAAACCAACAATATTGCCAATACCTCTTTGTAGCTTTAAGTCTCCGTATAGCGTTTTCATTAAACTACTTTTTCCACTTCCTGTCTTACCAATTAAATAGTAAAAAGCACCTTTTTGTATCGATAAATTGACTTTGGATAATACCAAATTATCCCTCTGATAAATATCAGCGTTTTCTAAATGTAAAACTGGTTTTTCCATAAACTAAAATCTTTTTACAAACTTAAAAGTTTCTGTCGATTTTATACTACGAAATATAAACAATTCTTATTTTTGATTTAGGACATTAATATTTATTTTTCTGCCCTTCAAACAAAAATAAAATTTGTTCGTTATTCATTTAAAGTATTAAAGGTAATTACATGAGGTTGGTTTGTTTTAAAAGGAGTTTATTTACTTATTTACTATTTATATTTTCTATTGTTGGTTATAGTCAGCAAACAATAGTAGATTACAGTGACCTAACACCATACAACAATGCCATAGAACTATTTAACAATAAATCATACAAAGCAGCACAAAAGTCTTTTGCCTCAATTAAAGAAATAGCTTTAACAAACTCTAAACTAAAATCAGATGCAGCCTATTATGATGCCCTGTGTGCAGTAATACTGCACCAACCTGAAGCAGACAAAAAGATTTTAGCTTTTATTGAAGAAAACCCCAACAGTAATAAAAAAAACAAGGCCATTATTAATGTTGCAAAGTATTACTTTGCAAATAACAAAGCTGCTTATGCCCTGAAATGGTTTAAAAAAGTGAATGTTGATATTCTTTCCAAGGAAGATAGAAAAGAAATCAATTTTAAGATGGGATATGCTTATTTAATAACTGAAAATTTATTATTGGCTAAAAAACAATTCCTTCCATTAATAAATGACTCGAGATATGGGAATGATTCACGCTACTATTATGGGTACATTGCTTATAAGCTAGAAGATTATGGGATTGCAGAATCTACCTTAAAGGAAATTGAAGACGATGATACCTATCGTTTAGAAATTTCTTACTACCTATTAGATATTAGTTTTCAAAGTGGAAAATTTGAGCGTTGTATAACTGTGGGAGAAGAACTTATTAAAACAGCAAAAAGAAAAGAAAGATCTGAAATTTCTAAAATAATTGGTGAGAGTTTTTTTAATTTAAAAAGATATAATGAGGCAATTCCGTACTTAAAAGAATACAATGGTAAAAAAGGAAAATGGAATAACCTCGATTTTTATCAATTAGGTTTTGCCTATTATAAACAAAACGATATTGAAAATGCAATCAATAATTTTAATAAAATTATTGATGAAAAAAATAATGTTGCACAAAACGCATATTATAATTTAGGTGAATGTTATCTTAAATTAGATAAAAAAACAGAAGCTTTAAGTGCATTTAAAACAGCTTCAGAAATGGAGTTTAATGCCAAAATTAAAGAAGATGCTGCACTAAATTATGCCAAATTAAGTTATGCAGCTGGAAACCCTTTTAAAAGTGTTGCAGAAGTTTTGCAAGATTATTTAAAAACATATCCAAAATCAAAAGCTTATGAAGAAATTAATGATTTAGTCATTTCTTCCTTCCTCCATCAACAAGATTACAATGGAGCATTAATTTTTTTAGCTAAAAAACGATCTAAAAAAAATATCGCTTTAATTCCCGAAATTTCTCTTTACAGAGGTATCGAGTTATTCAATGAAAATAAGTTAAATGAATCCCTTCCTTTTTTTATAGAAGGTAAAAAAACAACAGAAACCTCAGTTCTCGATCGAGCAAAATATTGGGAAGCAGAAACATTATACAGATTAGGAAGACACAAGGAAGCTTTATCAAAATTCACAAATTTAAAAAAGGAATTAAAAACAGAAATCGATGAGTTTGATTTAATTGATTATAACTTAGCTTACAGTAATTTTAAATTAAAAGATTACAAAAACGCTGCCATCAGTTTCGAAAATTATACAAAAAAAGAAGGATTAGATTCAGAATTAAAAGAAGATGCATTAATAAGGTTAGGTGATAGCTATTTTGCAACAAGAAACTATAACAAAGCTATTGAATCTTATCAAAAAGTATCACAAAACTTTGGCTCCAATTCAGATTATGCGCAATATCAAATAGGCATGAGTTATGGCTTTTTAGAAGACAATAAATCCAAAATAAAAGTACTCTCTAACGTAATAAATGAATATGATACTTCTATTTTAATAGATGACGCATTATTCCAACTAGCAAATACCTATACAATCACAAAAAACAATAAAAAAGCACATTTAGCCTATAACCAATTGATAGAAAAACATCCTAATAGTGTTTTTATACCAAAGGCTCTAGTCCGTCAAGGGTTGTTATATTATAATGATAACCAAAATCAAAAAGCTTTAGAAAAATTTAAAAGAACTACAATAGAGTTTCCTAATTCTCCTGATGCTTTTGAAGCCGCTGCAAATGCAAAAAATATTTATATTGATGATGATAATTTAGATGCTTATATAAATTGGGTTAAAACCTTAAAATTTATTAATGTTACAAATTCAGATCTCGACAACACTACTTTCGCAGTTGCCGAAAAAAAGTATTTTGAAGCTAAAAAATACGTCAATATTGTTAAAAGCTTAACAAAATATGTACAGTCCTTTCCTGACGGAATTCATAAGTTAAAAGCAAATTATTATTTAGCAGACGTCTTACATAAAATGAAAAAATTTGATAAATCCATTCCATATTATCAAATTGTTTTAAAAGAAGAGCAAAATGAATTTAGTGAAGATTCTTTAAGTAAACTCTCACAAATTTTTCTAGAAAAAGATGAGTTTAATAATGCACTACCTTTACTAAATAGGCTTGAAAAAGAAGCTTATACAACTGCGAACATATTATTTGCACAAAGTAATTTAATGAAAGGATATTATGAAACCGAGTCCTATGATTTAGCACTAGAATACGGAAAAAAAATTCTTTTAAAAGATAAATTAGACCCTAAATTAGAGAATGATGCTAAAATAATTATTGCAAGAACTTCTTTAAAAAACGATGACTATTATACTGCTGAAGAATACTACACAGAATTAGAAATAAATGCTTCTGGTGTTTTAAAAGCGGAAGCTCTTTATTATAACTCTTTCTTTAAAAATCAACAAAAAGAATATGCAGAGGCGAACAAGGTTGTTCAAGATTTGATAGCGAATTACTCTTCCTACAAGTATTGGGCCGTAAAAAGCTACATAATAATGGGTAAAAATTATTACGGTTTAAAAGATGTATATCAAGCCAATTTTGTTTTTGAAAATATTATCAAAAACTTTAAACAATTTAAAGACCTTGTTGAAGAAGCTCAAATAGAATTGAAAAAAATCAAAGAAAACGAAGCCAAAACAAATAATTCTGTTACTCCTATAGAAGAGAAAATCACAGATAACAAAGACTCTAAAAAGAAGAAAATTTAATGAAAAAAGGTTTCACATTATTTCTAATATATTTTACTTTTTTAAGTTTAAATGCTCAAAAAAAGGAAGTAGTAAAAGACACTGTAAAAACAGAGGTTGTAAATATTGTAACTAAATACAACCCAAAAATTGCAGATGCTAAAAAGATTAAAAAAAATCCAAAAATAAAATTGCTAAAAAAGAATAATAAAAAACAATTAAAATACACTATTTTTTCAGCACCCGTTGCATCAACGTTTATTCCCAAAAGTGGCGGTGTTAAAGGCATTGATATTGGGGTTAAAGAACGAATTTATAAAAACTACCTAGCAGCTGGTTTTGGTAATTACACAACACCTTTTTTTGATGCTTTTTTACATCATAGCACACGTTTTAAAAATGAAATTGGCTTGTATGGAAAATATTTAGCATCTCAAGAAAATATTGAAAACTCAATTTTAAATACTAATTTTTCAAATTTTAATGTTGGTGCCTTCTACAAAAAGTATGATCGTTATTTCGACTGGAAAGTAAGCTTGAACTCTGAAAGAAACGCATACAATTGGTATGGTTTACCTAACATCGGTTTCACAGAACCATTAACAGACACTATTATTGAGGAACAAGTTTATAATTATTTTGAATTGACTGGAGAATTTGATTTTACAGATTCATATATCGATTATGGAAGAATTAAAGGTTTTTATTTTACTGAGAGATTCAATAGCTCAGAAATTTTTGTAAAATTCGATACAAAAATAGATTTGCCACTAACCTCTTTGAACCCAAAACTAAATGATATTACTATAAAAACTAGCGCAGAATATTTAAAAGGAGAATTTAAAAATAGCTATAAAGACCTTAATCGAATGAAGTATTCTACAACTACAATTGAGTTGAATCCTGAATACAAATTAAAATATGGAAACTTTTTGTTAAAAACAGGAATAAAATTGACAGCATCTTTTGATAATGAAAATGATGTTACAAATAGTTTTATACTACCGGATGTTTATTTAGAAGGAGGTTTAGTCAAAAATTATCTAAATATTTACGGTGGAGTTGCCGGTGATTTAAATACAAATACTTACAAAGGTTTTTCTAAACAAAACCCATATGTTTCTCCAACACTTTTAATAACTCAGACTTTAGAAAAGTTAAATTTATTTGCTGGTTTTAATGGAAAAATAAATAATAATCTAAGCTTTAATATTAAAGGGAGTTATAAGAAAGAAGAAGATAAACCTCTATTTTTGAGAAATGTATCTAAATCTGATGGTACAAATAATTCTGTAAATGGAATAACTTTAAAAGGCTATGAATATGGAAATTCTTTTAATGTCTATTACGATGATGTTAAAACAACGTCTATATTTACAGAGATAGAATATGATTATTCAAATAATTTATCCTTTGGTTTACAAGGAACATACAATATTTACACCTTAGAAAATGCAATAGAGGCATGGAACTTACCCACAATAGAAACATCAATTTCAACAAAATATAAAAAAAACAAATGGTTTGCGAACGCAGATATTTTCTATGTTAGTGAAAGAAAAGATGGATTATATAGTAGTCAATTTCCGTCTGCTTTGAGTAAAATTGAAATAATTGATTCTTTTGTTGATGTCAATGTTAATGGAGGCTATCATTTTAATGATAAATTTTCTACATTTTTAAAACTGAACAATATTTTAAACACAGATTACCAGCGTTTTGCCAACTTTAACACTCAAGGTTTTCAGATTTTAGGAGGCATCGCTTATAAGTTTGATTTGTAATCCTTCAACTTCTATTGAAATACTTCTGTAATAATAGAACTACAAGACAACTTATTATCTAATTTAAGATAATTTATGATTAATTTCTATTTTGAAATTATAGAATGATTTGTATTTCTTTTATATTCGCCACGTTAAAAAAAACACATAAAATGAAATCATACTTATATCTATTTTTCTCAATACTTCTTCTCATTTCTTGTTCTTCATCTTCTGACGAAAAATTTATTGACTATAATACTATAAATGAGACTGAAATTCAAGACTATATCCTACAAAATAACCTAACACCTCAAAAAACAGAATCTGGATTATATTACATTATTAACAATGAGGGTGCAGGAAATAGACCTTTAGAAAGCTCGATCGTAAATATAGAATACAATGGAACTCTTATAGATGGGACTACTTTTGGGGAAGGAGAGTCCACAACAATAGATTTAACTAAAATTATTCTTGGTTTAAAAGAGGGAATTCAACTTTTTAAAGAAGGCGGAGATGGAATTTTAATAATTCCTTCAAGCCTAGCCTTTGGAAGTGTTGGAAATGGCAGTGGTTCAATTCCTTCAGGAGCTGTACTAATTTTTGAAATTACTGTTACAGCAGTTTATCCTGATTATGAAGCTGAAAACGAAGCTACAATTTTAAAATATATTGAAGACAATAATTTAAATGCAACCAAGACCGATTCTGGTTTATATTATGTAATTAATAATGAAGGAACGGGCGCGAGACCAACAGGTTCCTCAAATGTAACTGTAGCATACAAGGGATATTTCTTAGACGAAAATGTTTTTGATCAAAGCAATTCTGATGGAATTTCTTTTGGATTGAATCAAGTGATTGCCGGTTGGACAGAAGGTATTCAACTTTTTAAAGAAGGCGGAGATGGAATTTTGCTAATCCCTTACAATTTAGGTTATGGAATTAACGGGAATGGTTCTATTCCCGGTGCTTCAGTTTTAATCTTTGATGTAAAACTGATTAGTGTAAACTAAACAAATATAACAACTAATAAAAAAGCGAAATTTAATAAATTTCGCTTTTTTTTATTTTTATGAAATAATTGGTTTTATAAAATCGTTAATCTTATCTACTCCATTATTACCTAAACTTTTTATAAAAGCAGAACCAATTATTGTTCCATTTGCATATTCACAAGCCGTCTTAAAGGTTTGTTTGTCTGAAATTCCAAAACCTATAATTAACTTACTTTTTAAGTTCATTGCTTTTATCCTTTCAAAATAAAGAACTTGATTATTAGATATGTCACCTTTCGCACCAGTGATAGATGCGGAGGCTACTACATATATAAATGCTTTTGAGTAGGAATCTATTTTTCTAATTCTCGCATTTGATGTATGAGGTGTAATTAAAAATACATTTGTAAGTCCGTATTTTTCAAATAATTCTTTATAATAATTTTCAAATTCAACCATCGGTAAATCTGGAAAAATTAACGTATCAATTCCACATTCAACCACCTTTTGGCAGAATTTTTCTTCACCATATTTAAGCATCTGATTTAAATACCCCATTAAAACTAGAGGCGTTTTATTGGTTTTTTTTATGGTTAATAATTGCTCAAAAATAATATCTAAATTAACTCCGTTTTCCAAAGCTCGCTGGCTACTATATTGTATAGTTGGCCCATCTGCTAAAGGATCTGAATAAGGTAAGCCAACCTCAATAAAATCAACGCCACTTTGCTCTAGTGCAGAAATCACCTGCGTGGTATCCTCTAACTTTGGATACCCACAAGTAAAGTATATTGATAGTAATTCTTTATCTTTTTTTTGAAATAGTTCTTGGATTGAATTCATAACTTAGTCTTCTAAATGATTGATATAAGTTTCTAAATCTTTATCTCCTCTACCAGATAAATTAACCACCACAACCTGATCTTTTTTAAACTTTATTTTTGGCAAGACAGCCAATGCATGAGCCGTTTCTAAAGCAGGAATAATTCCTTCAATCTTTGTTAATTCATATGCAGCAACTAAAGCCTCTTTATCAGTTGCATTCATAAATTTCGCACGTTTACTTTCATATAAAAAAGCATGTAAAGGTCCAACTCCTGGGTAATCTAAACCTGCAGAAATAGAATATGGTTCAACAATTTGTCCATAATCATCTTGCATTAAAATGGTTTTAGCTCCATGAATAATCCCAACTTCTCCTAACTGAGAAGTAGCAGCACTTTCACCAGAATTTACGCCTAAACCTGCAGCTTCAACTGCAATCAAATCTACTTCCTCGTCATCCATATAATGATAAAACGCTCCGGCAGCATTACTTCCACCTCCTACACAAGCTATAATTGTATCTGGATTTTCTTTGCCTGTTTTTTCTTTTAATTGCCATTTCATCTCTTCAGAAATAATAGCTTGTAAACGAGCAACCATATCGGGATGTGGATGCGGACCAACAACAGAGCCAATTAAATAAAAAGTTTCCGGGTTCTGAATCCAATAACGAATTGCTTCATTTGTTGCATCTTTTAAGGTTTTAGAACCACTTGTTGCTGACACTACTTTTGCACCTAACATTTTCATTCGGGCAACATTTGGTGCCTGACGTACAATGTCTTTTTCGCCCATAAAAACGGTACATTCTAAACCCATTAAAGCACAAACTGTAGCCGTTGCAACTCCATGCTGTCCTGCTCCTGTTTCTGCAATAATCTTTGTTTTCCCTAATTTCTGGGCAATTAAAATTTGACCAATAGTATTATTTACTTTATGCGCTCCTGTATGATTTAAATCTTCACGCTTTAAATAAATATGCGCACCATACTTCTCAGACAAACGCTTTGCTAAATAAAGGGGTGTTGGACGACCAACATAATCTTTTAATAAAGATTTGTATTCATTTTGAAACTCATCAGATTCGATAATTTGAATATAATTATCTTGTAACTCCTTTACATTTGGATATAATAACTCGGGGATAAATGCACCTCCAAATTGCCCAAAATATCCATTTTTGTCTGGGTGAAATTTTGACTTCATATTATAATGTATTCTTGAATTTTTTTACTTCGTTAATGTTTTTTAGCCCTGGTTTACTCTCAAACTTACTATTTATATCTAATGCATAAATCGGTAAATCTAACTTTACTATTTTCTGAATATCTTCAACATCTTCTAAACCAATACCTCCACTTAAAAAGAAAGGTTTTTTAAAAGGATATTTTTCTAAAATAGACCAATCGAATTTTGTACCATTTCCCCCTCTTTCTTTTCCTTTTGTATCAAACAAAAAGAAATCGACAACCTCGAGATAAGGGGTTAAAACATCGAAATTAAACTCATCTTTAATTCCGAAAACTTTTATAAGTTCAACTTCATTTTCAGAAATATAATGCTTATTTTTTTTCTTCTTTATCTGCTTATTTTCGTCAATAAATAAAGCTCTTCTCTCTCTTAACTGATTTTTTAAATCAGCAACATATTCTAAAGATTCATCTCCGTGTAATTGAATTGCATCTAATCGATATTCCTCAACCAAAGAAATTACAATCTCAACATATTCATTAACGAAAACACCTGTTTTTTTTATTGATTTTGAAAATTCTGGAATAATTCCTTCAAAATTTCTTTTTGATTTTTCATAGAAAATAAACCCCAAGTAATCAGGTTGTAACCCAACAACTTGTTCGATATTTTCTAAATATTTCATTCCACAAACTTTAAGCTTCATTGTTTTATTGTTTAACCAAGTATTTTTTACTTAAACTTTAAATAATTTTATTTTAGACAACTAAATGATTCTCCTTTATACTTTTTTAACGTATTTGACCGATAAACTCTTGACAAGCTTCTCCAGGATTATCTGCTTTCATGAAATTCTCACCAATTAAAAAACCTTGAAAGCCGTATTCTTTCAAACCAGTTATAATTTTTGGATCAGATATACCACTTTCTGAAACTTTTAAACAAGTATCAGGAATTTGATTCGCTAATTTAATAGAGTGCTCTAAATCAACTTCAAAAGTATTCAGATTTCTGTTATTAATTCCGATAATCTTATTGTCTAAATGATTAATCTTATCCAAATCTTGTTGAGTGTGAATTTCATACAAAACTTCCATACCTAAATCTACTGCCAAACTTCCATAATTTTTTAATTCTTCGGATGTCAAACAAGAAGCTATTAATAAAATTACATCTGCTCCAATAGCTTTTGCTTCTACAATTTGAAAACCATCAACAATAAAATCTTTTCTTAATATTGGCTTTTGTAGATTGATAACTCTTGCTTCCATCAAATCTGCCATTGTTCCTCCAAAAAAAGAAGTGTCCGTTAAAATAGATTGTGCTGCAACATTTGCATCTAAATATCCATTAGTTACCTCAGCAATCGTTGCTGTGTCGTTAATGATTCCTTTAGAAGGCGATTGACGTTTATATTCTGCTATAATTCCCGTTGAACCAACTTCTAATAAAGACTTCTTTAATGAAAAAGTAGCTCTCTTAAAACTTGGACTTTCAACTAATTTTTTAATTGGAACTTCTGCTTTTATCTTAGCAATTTCCTTCTTTTTAAATGCGATTATCTTATCTAATATAGTCATATTTTATTTCTTTTTTCATTGAGAGTAACTTAGTAATCTAATCATTTATTAAAAAGATTACCTCAGTCAAACTTCCTTTGTAATGATATTTTATATATTACTATTTATTTTTTTATTTCTATACTTTAGAAAAAAGTAAATTATAATTCCAACAACCAAACCAATTAAAGTCTGTTTAAAAACACCTTTAGTTTGGATACTTATTGCCGCTCCAATTATTAGAAAAGCAGGAATAATTAGAATTAAATTCTTTTTCTTTTTTACCATCTTAAAGACTTACTAATTTTTCTAATGTCTGTTTCGCCCTCAGCCCAAAAAGTGAATCTTTCGCTTCGGCAAAGGCAGTATCAAAAGGTTTTAATTCATCAACAATTGTTAAAGCGAACGCTGCATTTGTTAATACCACGTTGTTTTGTGCTTCTGTTCCTTTTCCTTCTATTATAGTTTTAAAAATTTTCGCTGCATCAGTCACTGAATTTCCTCCGAATATTTCTGTTTGTTGAATTCTTTTTTGTCCTAAATCTTCTGGATTTATAATTTGTTCTCCATTTTTACTAAAGAATTTGAATCCGCTTGTTAATGAAATTTCATCATAACCATCTAGCCCGTGAATAATACCATAGTTGATATCTTCTTCTTGTAAAATATAATTGTACAAACGTGCAATTTCCAAATTAAAAGTTCCTAACATATGATTTTTTGGTGAACTTGGGTTTACCAAAGGACCTAACATATTAAAAAACGTTTTTAATGCCAACGCTTTTCTTGTTGGACTTACGGCTTTCATTGCTGGATGAAATTTTGGAGCATGTAAAAAACAAATATTTGCTTTCTCTAAATGTTCTCTCAAAACACCTTCATCATTGGTGAAATTATATCCAAAACTCTCTAACATATCAGAAGAACCAGATTGAGAAGATACGGAATAATTACCATGTTTCGCTACTTTTTGTCCTGTTCCTGCAACTATAAAAGAAGTTAAGGTTGATATATTAAATGTATCTTTTCCGTCACCACCTGTGCCAACAATATCAATAGTATTATAGTCTGACAAATCTACTTTTACAGATAACTGTTTTAATGCATCTCTAAATCCAGAAAGTTCATCCACTGTAATTGGGCGCATCATAAAAACTGTCATAAACGAAGCTAAATGTGCTTCATTATATTTTTCTGAAGCAATATCTATTAAGATTTTTTTTGCCTCAGACTTCGACAACCTTTCGTGATTATATAATTTGTTTAAAATAGCTTTCATTAAGAATTTGCATTGATAAAGTTAGTAACCAATTGCTCACCAACATCTGTTAAAATAGATTCGGGGTGAAACTGAACTGCAGAAATTGGAAATATTTTATGTTCAATTGCTTGTATTAAACCATCTTCGTCCCTTGCTGTTACTTTTATTTGTTCTGGAAAACCTTCGTCTGACGCTGCCCAAGAATGATAACGTGCCGCCATAAATGTATCTGGTATATCTTTAAAAATAAGAGCATTGGTATCCGTTACTTTCATTTCTGTGGCAACTCCATGAAAAACAGCATCTAAGTTGATTATTTTTCCTCCAAAAACTTCTGTAATTGCTTGTAATCCTAGACAAACTCCGAAAATTGGTATTATACCTGCGTAAGTTTTAATCACATCTTTTAAGATTCCTGCTTCATTAGGAATTCCTGGTCCTGGTGATAACATAATTATATCATAGTTGCCTACATCTGCAATACTGATTTCATCATTTCTAAAAACTGCAGGGAATTTTCCTGTAATTTTTTCTACCATGTGAACTAAATTATAGGTGAACGAATCGTAATTATCTAATATTAATATTTTCATCTTTTTATCTAGTTGTCATTGCCAAGCAAACTTTTCATTTGATTAGCAATCTGTTTTTTAATTAAGAAGTTACTTTATCGAAAAAACTCCTAATAATAACTTAAAACTCAATTTGCGTTAGGGATTGAAACGGCATCCTTTTTATTTTCTTTTTTAAATAAAAAGATATAGCGGAAAGCCTGTCAGAAAGCCCTAAATATTTTCTGCTAAAAGCAACGCTTTTTTTAACGCTGCTAATTTATTATTTACTTCTTGTAACTCTTTTTCTTCGTCGGAATGAATAACAATTCCAGCACCTGATTGTGAATATAAAACGTTGTTTTTACTAACAAACGAACGAATAGCAATTGCCAAATTTACAGATCCATCTAAACCAATAATTCCTACTGCTCCGCCATAAAAACCTCGTGTTTGATTTTCATATTTGTCGATTAACTCCATTGCTTTGTATTTTGGTGCGCCACTTAAAGTTCCGGCAGGAAAAGTATCTCCAACAATTTCAATTGGATTTCCTTTTATTTGTCCTCTAACCGTAGAAACTAAATGAATTACGTGGCTAAAATACTGTACCTCCTTAAAAACCTCTACAGTAACATTATTGGCGTGTTTGCTTAAATCGTTGCGTGCTAGATCTACTAACATTACATGTTCTGCTGTTTCCTTTTTATCTTCGGATAGTTTTCTACCTAATTTAATATCTTCTGCCATATCACCAGTTCTTCTAAAAGTACCTGCAATTGGATTGATAGTTGCTTTTCCTGCTGATATTTTAATTTGTGCTTCTGGTGAGGAACCCATTAATTTGAATGATCCGTAATCGAAATAAAATAAATAGGGCGAAGGATTTATAGAACGTAATGCCCGATAAACATTAAACTCGTCTCCCTTAAATTTTTGTTGAAATTGACGTGATAATACCAGTTGAAAAACATCACCTCTTTTACAATGCGATTTTGCTTTTCTTACATAATCTATAAATTCTTCTCCTGTTATATTTGAAGTTTCTTCACCTACAATTTCGAATTTTTGAGTATTAAAAGCTTGCGCATCTATAATCGTTTCCAATTCTTTAATGCGAGATGATTTACCTTCTTCTATATTTTCTATCAATGTCATTTCGTCATTAAAATGATTGATGGCAATAATAAATCTGTAAAAACTGTATTGCATTTCTGGAATTGCAGATGGCGCTTTCTTGTTTTTAAATTTAATATTCTCAAAATACTGAACAGAATCAAATGTTGTATAACCATACAAACCATTAAATGATTGTAATTCGGCAGGACAATCTAAAGATATTGATTCTGTGAACTTATCAAATAACTCATAAAAATTTTTATCGATAGTTTGTTCATCAATTTGTGTTCCTTTATGGGAGACAGAAAACTTAGAGTCATCTACTTTCATTGAAACAATTGGCTCAATCGCAATAAAAGAGAAGCTTTCCTCTTTACTATGATAATCTGAACTTTCTAACAATAAAGTATTTACGTATACATCTCTAAAACGTAAATACAGGCTTACAGGAGTGTCTGTATCTGCCATTTTCGTTTTAAATATTGTTTTAAACTGTAACTTTTTCATTCTATGTTGATGTCATTAGTCAGCAAATTATGCATTTGCTTCGCAAATTGGTTATTAATGAAGAGTTTACTTTGTCGCAATAAAAAAAGGCTTATCGTGAGATAAGCCTTTTTTTATTATGTATTATACACATAGGTCGCTTCTCACTTATAAATTAAGAGAGCTCCACCACCATGTAAAGTTTGTTTTATTCTTCATCTTAAAAACAAAAATAAGATATATTTTTGATTAAACAAGCTTCATCTTATCTATTTTCTTACAATCTTAACATTCATCTCTTCCACCTTTTTATCTGATAATATAGAGGGCGCATTAAATAATAAATCTTCTGACGAACCTGTTTTTGGAAACGCCATTACCTCTCGAATAGATGTTTTCTTCTCTAAAATCATCATTAAACGATCTACACCCCAAGCAATTCCCCCGTGAGGTGGTGCTCCGTATTGAAACGCTTTATACATGGTTCCAACACTTTTCATCATTTCTTCTTTATCGTAACCCATATTTTTATAGGTCGCCTCTAAGATTTCGGCTTTGTGTGCACGTACTGAACCTCCACCAATTTCAAAACCATTTAAAATTAAATCGTATTGTTGAGCTATAATAGTTCCTATCTCCTCACCTTCTCCATTCATATGCTTGTCTAAATCATAGATTGCCGGCATTGAGAAAGGATTGTGTGTAAAGGTCCATCTTCCTTCATCTGTTTTTTCAAACATCGGAAAATCTACCACCCATGCAGGTCTTAATTCTTTGGGGTTGATTAGTTTAAAAATACGTCCCATTTCTTGACGAACTGCATCTAATGCTTTGTTTGCAGTTGCATAATCTGCTGCTGAGAAAAATACAATATCACCAACTTGAGCATCTGTAGCTTTTATAATATTAGCTGCAATTTCTTCTCCTAAAAACTTAATAATTGGCGATTGTAAATCATTTTCATTTACTATAATGTAAGCCAAGCCTCCCAATCCATTTTGCTGTGCAATAGCTGTTAAGTTTTCTATTTGACCTTTAGAAGCACGTTTGTTACCTTGTTCTTTTGCAGAAACTTTAATGCATTTTACAATTCCGCCATCTTCAATCGGTTTACTAAAAATCTGGAATGTAGTGTCCTTTACAATATCAGTAATATCTTGCATTTTTAAACCATAACGTAAATCCGGTCTATCGCAACCATATTTATCCATAGCCTCTTTATAGGTAATTACTTCAAAAGGATGTAAAATCCATTTTTTACCATATATTTTCTTTACCACTTCATTAAACATTTTTGTGTTTAAATCTATGATTTGTTGCATACTGGCATATGCCATTTCAATATCCAATTGTGTAAATTCTGGTTGTCTATCTCCACGAGAATCTTCATCTCTAAAACAACGTGCAATTTGAAAATATTTTTCAAAACCACCAACCATTAACATTTGCTTAAACTGCTGTGGTGCTTGTGGAAGAGTATAAAAGGAACCTGCTTGTTTTCTAGTTGGAACGATAAACTCTCTCGCTCCTTCATCTGTACCTGCAGTTAAAATTGGAGTTTCAATTTCTAAAAACTCTTCTTCATCTAATATATCTCGTAATAACTTAATTACTTTATGACGATTTACAATTGCTTTGCGTACTTCATCATTTCTATGATCTAAAAATTTATACTGAAAACGAACATTCTCATTCGACTTCATAGCTCTTTTTATTTCAAAAGGCAGTGTTTTTGATAAGTTTAAAATGTCTAATTTTGAAGTCTCTAATTCTAATTTACCAGTTCTCAAACCAGCATTATAATCATCTTCATTTCTTTTAATAACTGTTCCTGTAACAGAAATAACGGATTCTGATTTTAATTTTACAAGTTCATCTAAATTCGGAAAAGTTTCTTTACTCAAACGTACTTGAAAAATTTGGTTACTCGAATCTCGTAAATCAATAAATATTAATTCTCCGTGATCACGAACACTAGAAATCCAGCCAGATAAGGTGACCTCATCGCTAATTGAATCTTCAGAAATTTGAGAAATTTTATGTGTTCTGTAATCTTCTTTTATTACAATCGGAATTTCAGGTAATGTTTCCTCTTCTATTTTTGCTTTTGGTTGTTCGTTATTCGTTTTTGATTGATCGGCTTCAACTTCATACCCTGTAGTTTTCAAATCACTAGAGCATGCATTTAATATTTCTTGTCTAATAACTTTTCCTGAAGCTCCCTTACCAATAATACCAATTACTTTACCAACGAGAATACCCGCTTTACCTTGGTTCCCTGCTTTTATATCATTTGCAATTGGTTCATTTTCTGTAACTACTTTTAAAACCGCAGCTTTAATTTTATCTTCAGAAATAGTATTTTCATCAAAGTACTTTTTATAATCGAAAGTTCTGTCTTTTAAATACGATGTGATTCCGTTTTGAACTAATACAGAAGTAATTTTATCTTCTTTAAATAACTGAAAAATTTCAATTAACTGAGCTACATTGTGAATATTTTCATATTCATCTGCCCCAATATTATTTACCAATGTTTTAGCAACAAATGAAGGGTCATTGATTTCATCATTAATTGTCACAAAAATTTTTGAACGTAAAGAATCTGCCGTAAAAAACTTGGCATCTTGAGGTAAAACGCCACCTTTTATCAAAATAGATTCTACAGAAAATGGCAAAGAGCTAACATCTACATCTATATTTTCTACAACCTTTTTTATATTTACAAAAGGTAAATCTGGTTCAGAAATAAAACGATAATCTGCTTCAAACTCCTTTTTACGCATGGTTTTAGTTTGCTTTAAATCTGCATCCCATAAAACCGTTGTTTGATCTGGTCTGAATTCTTTGTTTTCTATGTAATAATTTAATTGCTTTTCAATTTCTTCCTTTAAAGCATCTACCATAAACTTAAACGAATTCAAGTTTTTAATTTCTGTTCTTGGGTTTAAATTATATGTATGTTTTTTACGAAGAGATACAGAAACATCAGACTTAAACTCTCCTTTTTCTAAGTTTGCTTCAGATATTTTTAAATTCTGAACAATACGCTGTATATATTGTGCATAAGTTGATGCATCTTCGATATTACGAATACAAGGATCTGTAACAATTTCAATTAACGGAACACCTGCTTTATTAAAATCGACTAAAGAAATTTTCTTTTCGTGCATTAATTTTGCAGCATCTTCTTCAATATGAACTTGTGTTAAACTTACGGTAAACTGAGTTCCATCATTTCTGTAACAAGAAACTTGTCCGTCTGGAATGACTGGATTATGAAACTGCGTAATTTGAATATTTTTTGGGTTATCAGGATACTCATAATGCTTTCTATCCCATGAAATTACTTCGTTAGAAAAAGTAGATTTTACAGCTTTTCCAAAATAAATAGCCTTTGTAATCGCTTCTTTGTTAATAGACGGCAAAACCCCCATTTGACCGGTACAAACTGAACATATACTTTGATTTGGTTGTTCTATTTCTTGATTTGCACAAGAACAGAATAACTTTGTTTTTGTATTTAATCGAACATGTGTTTCTATACCTATTACTAACTCTAATTCGTTTGCTTTTAGTAACTCATTTAATTTTTCCAGTTCCATTATATCGTATCTTTTAAGAAGTTAGCAAACTTCAAAACGAGTTCGTCATTATTTTTTGCTGCTGTAATTTGTAAGCCTGTTTCTGTTCCTTGAGGAACAGTTATCGTTGGCAACTGTCCTAAACTAAAACCAACTGTGTAGGCATCTGACAAATACATTGCTAAAGGGTCTTTTAAACTGTCACCAATTTGTGGGGGCGAATTTGGTGTTACAGGAGATAAAATAATATCAACTTCTTTAAAATCTTTTTCAAAATTATTTGAAATTTGATCTCTTATATTTAATCCTTTTAAGTAAATATCATCAGAAAAACCTTGAGACAATACTTGATTTCCACCAACAATTCTACGTTTTGTTTCTTCTGAAAAATTACCTGAACGTGTAACTGAATAGGTATCTTTTAAAGAGCCACCTTCAATTCTATTTCCGTAATTTGTTCCATCCAATCTTGATAGATTTGATGCTGTCTCTGCCATTGCCAATGTATAATAAGTAGAGACTAAAGTATCTGATTCAAAGAAATCTAATTCTTTTATTGCAATCCCTTTCGCTTTTATTTTTTCTATAGATGCTAAAAATTCTGATTTTACTTGTGTATCAATGGCATCGTTTTCAATAAAATTTTTAAAATACCCAATAGTTTTTACTTCATCACACTTTAAAATATTTTCTTTTGATATTTTTTCAGACTTATAGGTGGTTTGATCCTTTACATCTTTTCCACTCATTACATTTAGCACGATTCTAATATCTTCTATCGATTTTGCAATAGGTCCAACACAATCTGTAGAAGATGCATACGCCATCAAACCAAATCGCGAAATTCTTCCATAAGTTGGTTTTAAACCATAGATTTTATTGTAACCTGCTGGTTGACGAACAGAACCTCCTGTATCTCCACCAACTGAAAAAACAGTATAATCCTTTGCTACATTTACTGCAGAACCTCCACTTGAGCCTCCAGAAACTAACTTGGGGTTAATTGCATTTTTTACTGATCCAAAAATGGTGTTTTCAGAAGAAGAACCGTGCCCAAAACTATCACAATTTTCTTTTACTAGAGGAATTGCACCTGCATCCAATATTTTCTGAATTGCAGTTGCTGTATAGGGCGATTTATATTTTTTTAATAAGTCTGAACTTGCAGTTGTATAAGTTCCTTTTACCATAAATACATCTTTAATTCCGAAAGGAATTCCTTCTAACAAGCCTATTTCTTCTCCATTTTCTATTTTAGAATCTACTTTTGCTGCTAATTCTATAGCCAATGTATCTAAAAGTGAATTCACAGTATTGTGCGTATTCAATTTTAATAGTCCTAATCTTTCTTGAACTAATTGTGTACATGAAATTTCTTTGCTAATCAATTGCTGATGAATTTTGTGTATTTGCGACTCCATAATTATTCCTCTATCACTTTAGAAACTACTAAATAACCATTTTTTTCTTTTGGGAAATTTTCAATGATAATTTGTTTTTCAATCTGTGGGCTATTGATAACAATATCCTCTCTTAAATCATCTAAAAACACAGCCTTATTATGATTTTTATTAAAAGAATTATTTGTTTTATTAGCATTTTTAATCACTTCAAACAACTTCCCCACAGCATCTGATGACTGTGCTCCTTTAATACTAGACAATATGTCCACTGTCATAATTTTACTCATATCTTCAATTTTAAATTAAAAAAAAGCCTTCCGATTTGGAAGGCTTTATTTACATATTTTTAAACAACAACCTTCCTATCCTAACAATTAGGATTATTAAAATTACGGTTGTTGTTATTATTTATCATTATAATTTTATTGATGTCAAAGATATAGAGAAATAATACAGTAAACACTATTTTTTAGAATATCTCGTTTTTATTACGAATCTGATAAAATTATGAATATTAAAATACCACTCATCTAACTTAACTCATAATAAAACACTTTAGTTTTCAATAAACATAAAAAACAACTCTTACTTTTTACTTCAAAGCAATCTAATATTGTATTAAAAACATTCCTTTGCTGACTATTTACTTAACCGTTGCTGATTCAAACTGAAAAATAATCTCATTTTTTTTATCTAAAATTAACACCTCAATTATGATATTTTTTTGAAACACAAAGGCAAAACTGTTGTTTTTACATGTTTTTGAAAAAAATTAAATCTTAAAAACTCAACAAATAAGAAGTTTTAATATTTAATCATTTTCAAACTAATAATATAATCACTAAAATCGCTTAGAAAGTGTTTTTTAATCGATTTAAGACACTTTTAGATTTATCTATATTTTTCTGTTTTTATTAACAAAACCAATCTAAATACTATGTTTTTAATTATATTTGATTGACTTTACTTTCACTAGTATTTGTCATAAACTGAAAATAAAAACATTATGATGAGCGAAGACAAAAATAATAATTATGATGCTTCCAGTATTCAGGCACTGGAGGGGATGGAGCATGTAAGAATGCGCCCTTCCATGTATATTGGAGATGTCGGTGTACGCGGTTTACATCATTTAGTATACGAAGTTGTAGATAATTCTATTGATGAAGCAATGGGCGGTTATTGTGATACAATTGATGTAACAATAAACGAAGATAACTCTATAACGACAAAAGATAATGGACGTGGAATTCCTGTTGGAATTCATAAAAAAGAAGGCGTTTCTGCACTTCAGGTCGTAATGACAAAAATTGGGGCTGGTGGTAAATTCGATAAAGATTCTTACAAGGTTTCAGGAGGATTACACGGAGTTGGTGTAAGTTGTGTAAATGCATTATCCGAACATTTAACTGCAACAGTTCATAAAGAGGGTAAAGTCTGGCAACAAGAATATTCTAAAGGAAAGACATTATATCCCGTAAAAACAATTGGTGAAACTGACTTCACAGGAACCATTGTTACTTTCTTACCAGACACATCAATCTTTCAGCAATCTACAGAGTATAATTACGAAACGTTGGCAACTCGTATGCGTGAATTATCTTTTTTGAATAAAGGAATTACCATCACTTTAACAGACAAAAGAAATACAGATGATGAAGGAAAATTTATTTCTGAAACTTTTCATTCTGATGAAGGTTTGCCTGAATTTATAAAATATTTAGATTCAACTCGTGAGCAATTAACGGCTACAGTTATTTCTATGGAAGGTGAGAAAAATGGAATTCCAGTTGAGGTTGCCATGGTTTACAATACATCATATTCAGAAAACTTGCACTCTTACGTAAACAATATCAATACGCATGAAGGAGGAACACATTTATCTGGATTTAGACGTGGTTTAACACATACTTTAAAAAAGTATGCAGATGAATCTGGTTTATTAAAAAACGTAAAGTTCGAAATTGCTGGTGATGATTTCCGTGAAGGATTAACCGCTATTGTTTCTGTAAAAGTTGCAGAACCACAATTTGAAGGACAAACAAAAACTAAATTAGGAAACAGAGAAGTTTCATCTGCAGTTTCTCAAGCAGTTTCAGAAATGTTAACTGATTATTTAGAAGAAAACCCTAACGATGCAAAAACCATTGTTCAGAAGGTTATTTTAGCAGCAACTGCCAGACATGCAGCACGTAAAGCCAGAGAAATGGTACAACGTAAAACCGTAATGTCTATTGGTGGTTTGCCTGGTAAATTATCTGACTGTTCAGAAACTGATCCTGCACAATGTGAAATTTTCTTAGTTGAGGGAGATTCTGCAGGAGGAACAGCAAAACAAGGAAGAGATAGAAACTTTCAAGCAATTTTACCACTTCGAGGAAAAATTTTGAATGTTGAAAAAGCAATGCAGCATAAGGTTTTTGAAAATGAAGAGATCAAAAACATGTTTACCGCTCTCGGTGTTACGATTGGTACAGAGGAAGACCCTCGAGCTTTAAATCTATCTAAAGTGAGATATCATAAAGTAGTTATCATGTGTGATGCAGATGTAGATGGTTCGCATATTGCTACCTTAATATTAACATTCTTTTTTAGATACATGAGAGAAATGGTAGAGCAAGGTTATATTTATATTGCTACACCGCCATTATATTTAGTTAAAAAAGGTCAAAAAAGAGAATATGCCTGGGATGATAATCAACGTGATTTAATAGCACAAAAAATGGGCGGAAGTGTCAACATCCAAAGATATAAAGGTCTTGGAGAAATGAATGCAGAGCAACTTTGGGACACTACAATGAATCCTGATTTTAGAACCTTGCGTAAAGTTGTTATTGACAATGCCACTGAAGCAGATAGAGTTTTTTCTATGTTGATGGGAGATGAAGTTCCACCTCGTAGAGACTTTATAGAAAGAAATGCAAAATATGCAAATATTGATGCATAAATATTTTTTTTTAATAAAAACGTAAACCCCAGCATTCATGTCGGGGTTTATTTTATTAAAACATGGAGTTCTTGATGCTTATCCAAAAAAACAGCAACTAATTTCACAATATTTTTATATATTAGATATTGCGAACAAAAATTAATTATAATCCCTAAAAAAACTAGAAATGAAAAAACATATTTTAATTCTAATCAGCGTATTTACTTTATCAACAAAAGCGCAAAGTGGTTTCGAAAACATTCTTCTAGCTGATGTTAATGATTCTCAAAAACTTTTAGAAGCTTATTTTGCCCCAGGAATGGAAGGATTTATCAATGCAATGAATGGCGGCTGGTATCACACAGCTAAAGTTCACAAAAAACTAGGTTTTGATATTTCAATCGGAGCTAGTGGGGCACAAATACCATCAAAAAATGATCTTATTAATATATCTGCGTTAGGCCTTTCTAATAATTTAACTTCTAACGCATCCACAACACCTTCTTTTTCAGGTTCTGGGAATGGAGCTCAGTTTACGGTAACCAGAAACATTGAGGGACAAAATGTAACAGCAAATTTTGACGCACCTGGCGGTGTGAATTTACCTACAAACTTAGTGCCAGCTCCAGCGGTGCAAGTTGGTTTGGGCCTTCCTTGGAAACTAGAAGCTACGGTAAGATTTGTTCCTAACATAAACTTTGGAGAATCTCAAGACGAAAGTTCTTTAAACATGTTTGGTTTAGGTCTTAAAAAAGAAATTACAGACTGGTTTGGCCCGATGGATAAAACTCCACTACACGTTTCAATTTTAGCAGCCTACACCTCTATGAAGGTTAGTTATGGAATAGCTGATGTTAACTCTGGACCTATCGAAACTGAAAATGCGTTAGCTGAATTTGATTTAAACGCTTTTACATTACAAGCTATAGCTTCATTAAACTTTCCTATTATAAATGTTTATGGTGGGATTGGTTACAATAACGGATCTTCTTCTTTAAAAATGTCTGGGACTTATACAGGAGTATTTCAAACAGTTGGTGGTTCACCAAATGTAACAATACGAGAAAACTTAGTAATACCCTCTAATTTTGATTTTAAATCAAATGGAATGGCTGCAACTATTGGGGCTAGATTAAGTTTAGGTTTTTTTAAAATATATGGAAGTTATGCCTTACAAGAATACAATACAGCTAACTTAGGTATTGCATTTAGCTTAAGATAAGTACCAAAAAAAAAATAGAAAAAGACAACTCGTTGAGTTGTCTTTTTTTTTATATATACCACATACAAATATTTTTTATGTTGTACTTTTACCAAATAATAAATCACTAATTTAAAAAAAAATAAAATGAAAGTTACAGTCGTAGGAGCTGGTGCAGTTGGCGCGAGTTGTGCAGAATATATTGCAATTAAGGACTTTGCATCTGAAGTTGTTATCTTGGATATTAAAGAAGGTTTTGCTGAAGGAAAAGCAATGGACTTAATGCAAACTGCTTCTTTAAATGGATTTGACACAAAAATAACAGGAAGTACAAATGATTACTCTAAAACAGCAGACTCTGATATTTGCGTAATTACTTCAGGTATTCCAAGAAAACCAGGAATGACTCGAGAAGAACTAATTGGAATTAATGCAGGAATAGTTAAAACTGTTTCCTCTAATCTAATTGAGCAGTCACCTAATACAATTATTATTGTGGTTTCAAACCCTATGGATACTATGACTTATCTTGTGCATAAAACTACAGTAATTCCAAAAAATAGAATTATTGGAATGGGGGGAGCTTTAGACTCTGCACGTTTTAAATATAGATTAGCTGAAGCTCTAGGTGCGCCTATTTCAGACGTTGATGGAATGGTAATTGGTGGCCACTCTGATAAAGGTATGGTTCCGTTAATTGATAAAGCTGTAAGGAATTCGGTTAAAGTTTCTGAATTTTTATCAGCTGAAAGAATGGATCAAGTTGTACAAGAAACTAAAGTTGGTGGAGCTACTTTGACTGGATTACTAGGAACATCTGCATGGTACGCGCCGGGAGCTGCTGTATCTGCAATGGTACAAGCAATTGCTTGTGATACTAAAAAAATATTTCCATGCTCTGCTTTATTAGATGGTGAGTTTGGATTAAAAGACTTATCAATCGGTGTCCCTTGTGTTTTAGGTGCTAACGGAATCGAGAAAATTGTTGAAATCTCTTTAACTGATGCAGAAAAAACAAAATTAACAGAATCTTCTGAGGGTGTTAAAGCTACGAATGCATTACTAGAATTATAAAACTAGTATCTACTTTTTAGATATTGGTTAATAATAAAAATCCAACTTTTCCGAAACTTCGGGATGAGTTGGATTTTTTTTTGTAAAATATCATCAAATTATAAAACACAATTAAACCTATGCCAGTCTCCAAATACAAATTTTCATTTGTTAGAAATAATTTAAGAAGTGAATTGTAAGTGGAAAAAACAGGAAGAAAAAAAATAAACAATAGATAATTAGATTAATTATTTTGATAGTAACAAAGCAATCTTTTTATATATTTGGCAAATGAAGGTGAAATTTTACTTTGGTACTTTATTCTTATTATTTATTTCCTTTGGGTTATTTCAAGAACGGGTTTCGATACCTAACCAAGAAATAATTCTAGAGTTTGTTGATACTAATATCAACAATCAAAATATTGAAGATACAGTTGCTGAAGTAAAAGAAAAACTACTAAAAATTGGTGTTTCAAATATTAACATCAACAAAACACAAAACGGTACTTTAAAAATCTCGTACTATAGTGTTTTTCATATTGATAATATTAAAGAAGAACTTACCAAACAGCATAAATTAGTTTTAAATCAAAAATCTGATCAGAAAGAAAAAGGTAACAATTTTTCTCATTATAGTATTGACATCCATGAGTTAAAAAACGAAACTGATATTTCAAATTCAGATTACAAATTTGTATTTGAAGCTAAATATAATTCTGACAGATTTACAACGTATAATTATTTTGCTTTTGTAAAAAAAACAGAAGAACACAAAGCGAATCAGCTTTTTAAAACTACTTATAAAGTTAATAAGAACAATCCTTCTACAAAGGAGAGAACTTCTCATAAAGAACCTGAAGTTCGAGCAGGACCCAAATACTACTTTAGTTAAAAATATATTCATTTATATATACTTACAACCTCTTTAAATTTATGAGTTTCAAACTTATAATAGAAAAAACAATCAACAGAAATAATTGTCAGATTTTACGAGATACTATATATTTGCTCGTTTTAAAAAAAAAGTCGACATAAAATAAATAACATGCAAAACAAAGGACTTATAAAATTATTCGCAATCCTTTTTGGATTAGTGAGTTTATACCAATTATCATTTACATTTTTAGCCAATAAGGTTGAAGATAACGCAGTAAACTATGCTGAAAGTAAAGCTGCTGACAATGATGCAAGACAGAAAGCTGTATTTGAAAGAAAATACTTAGATAGCGTTTCTAACAAAGAAATCATTGACTTAGGTTTTACAACTTACACCTACAATGATCTTAGAGAAAAAGAGATGAATCTAGGATTAGATTTAAAAGGTGGTATTAATGCTATCTTACAAGTTTCTGTAAAAGAAGTATTAAAAAGCTTAACAAACGATTCTAAAAATGTTGTTTTTAACCAAGCATTAGCAGCGGCTGATGAAGCGCAAAAAGACGACAACGCTAATTATTTAGATATCTTCTTTGAAGAATTTGAAAAAATTGCAGGGACAACTAAGTTAAGTGATCCCTCTATTTTTGGGACGAAAGCTTTAAGTGAAAAAATAACGTTTAACGAAGCGAACGCTACCGTTAAAGAAACTTTACAAGAAGAAATTAATAGTTCTATTATTACAACGCTAGAAGTTTTAAGAAGTAGAATTGATAAATTTGGTGTTTCGTCTCCAAAAATCCAACGAATTGGAAACTCAGGAAGAATTCAAATTGAATTACCTGGAGCAAAAGACATTGAGCGTGTTACAAAGTTAATTACAAGTAAAGCTGAATTACAATTTTGGGAAGTATACACAAATGCAGAAGTTCAAAATTTCTTTTTTACTGCAAATACTAAAGTTGCTGAATTATTAAAAGATACTTCAGTAATTGAAAAAGCAATCGATTCTACTAAAAAAGATGATATTGATGATTTATTGGGTGAAACTAAGGACTCTACGAGCGTAAATCAAAAAAACCTTTTTACTTATTTATTTCCTAATGTAGCGCAATCTCAACAGCAAATGAGCTCTTTAGTTGCACAAGCTAAAGTTATAGATACTGCAACTATTAATGGCTTATTAAACAGAAAAGAAGTTAGAGCTTTATTACCTAAAGAAATAAAATACGTTAAGTTCTTATGGGATTATAAATCTAATAAAGGAAGTGACGGAACAGAATTGATTGGTCTATACGCAATTAAAGGAAGTAGAAAAGGAAAAGCTACCATTGAAGGTGACGTTATTTTAGATGCCTCTCAAGTTTTTGATCAATTAAATAAGCCAGAAGTTAGTATGACTATGAATAGTTCAGGTACTAAACAATGGGCTAAAATGACTACTGATAATCAAGGAAAATTTGTAGCTGTAGTTTTAGATAACTATGTATACACCGCACCATCTGTTAATACTCCAATTACAGGAGGAAGAACTTCTATTTCTGGTGGAAGTATGACTATTGAAGAGGCAGAAGATATTGCCACAGTATTAAAAGCAGGTAAATTACCAGCTGCTGCAAGAATGATTCAAGCACAAATCGTTGGACCTTCATTAGGACAAGAGGCAATTGATGCAAGTTTCATTTCTTTTGGATTAGCTATTTTATTGGTATTGCTTTGGATGACTTTATATTATGGAAAAGCAGGTTTATATGCTGACATTGCATTAGTTGTCAACATCTTATTTATCTTCGGAATATTAGCTTCTTTTGGAGCTGTATTAACATTACCTGGTATTGCTGGTATTATCTTAACGATAGGTATGTCTGTTGATGCAAACGTGATTATTTTCGAAAGAATTAAAGAAGGATTATTTAAGAAAAAAGGGTTGAGCCAATCTGTAGACGAAGGTTTCTCTATAAAAGGAGCTTTATCTGCAATTATTGATGCAAACATTACAACCTTATTAACAGGTATTATTTTATTTGTTTTTGGTACAGGACCAATTAAAGGTTTTGCCTTAACGTTAATGATTGGTATTGGTACCTCATTATTTACAGCTGTATTTATTACACGTATCTTAATTGACAAAGCAGTTACTAACGGATCTAAATTAACGTTTAACACTTCTATTTCTAAAGGATGGTTCCAAAACATTAATATGGAATTCTTAAGAAAGCGTAAAATTGCCTACATCATTTCTGGTGCAATTATTATTGCAGGTATTGTTTCTATATTCTCAATCGGATTAAAACAAGGAGTTGATTTTAAAGGAGGTCGTTCTTACGTCGTTCGTTTTGATCAACCAATAAGCGCCACAGATGTTGCAGGAACTTTAAAAAGTGCATTTGGTACATCTCCAGAGGTAAAAACATATGGTTCTGATAATCAATTAAAAATTACAACTGTTTATAAAATTGATGAAGAAGGGCAAGAAGTAGATGATGAAGTTCAAAAAACTTTATTTACAGGTTTAAAATCATATTTAGGAAACATTACTTACGAAAACTTTAAACCAGGTTTCGAAAAGCAAGGTGCAGGTGTAATGAGTTCTATTAAAGTAGAGCCTTCAATTGCAGATGATATTAAAACATCAGCATTATACGCTGTCTTCGGTTCGTTACTAGTAGTATTCTTATACATATTATTACGTTTTAGAAAAGTATCTTTCTCTATTGGAGCTGTAGCTGCAGTTTTCCATGATGTATTAATTGTATTAGGTGTATTCTCTATTACATATAGCTTTATGCCATTCGATATGGAAATAGGTCAATCCTTTATCGCGGCAATTCTAACAGTAGTTGGTTACTCTCTAAATGATACCGTGGTAATTTTTGATAGAATTAGAGAATTTTCAGACACTCATAAAGGATGGAAATACAGCCAGGTTGTAGATGGTGCTTTAAGCTCTACTTTAGGAAGAACAATAAACACTTCTTTAACAACATTGTTTGTTATGGTAATCATCTTCTTATTTGGAGGAGATTCGATTAAAGGATTTATGTTTGCTCTAATTGTAGGTGTAGCAGTAGGTACATATTCATCATTATTTGTAGCAACTCCAATAATGTATGATACTTCTAATAAAGAAGAAAAGAATAAATAAAATTCTTTAAACATAAATAAAGACCCGTTTTCTTATGTGACACTTAACTAGTTAAGCACAAGAAAACGGTTTTTTCATTAAACAAATAGATATTATATTTACACTGTAATGGGCATTATAAAACTTCAAAATCTGTACTTTAAACCTTACATTAGGGAGGAAGAAATCGCGAAAATTGTAAAACAATTAGCAAAACAAGTAAAAGCAGATTTACCAAAAGGAGAAATTCCTGTTTTTGTTGGAATTTTAAATGGCTGTTTTCTTTTTGCTGCAGATTTTATAAGAGAATTTAATGGAAACTGCGAAATTTCATTTGTAAAACTAGCGTCTTATGATGGCACTGCTTCAACAGAAAAAGTAAAACAATTAGTAGGTATTAATGAAGACTTAACAGGAAGAACCGTCATAATCCTAGAAGATATTATTGATACAGGAAATACGCTTCAAGAAATTTATAATATCTTTAGAAACAAAAACTTAAAACAACTAAAAGTTGCTACGTTATTTTTTAAACCAGATGTATTTAAAAAAGAGCTTCCAATAGATTATATCGGAAAAAATATTGAAGATAAATTTATTGTTGGTTACGGATTAGATTATAACGGTTTAGGCCGAAATTACCCAGCAATTTATCAACTATCAACAAAACCAAAAATGAAAAATATTGTATTATTTGGCCCTCCAGGAGCGGGAAAAGGAACACAAGCAGAGTTTTTAAAAGAGATGTACAATTTAGTACATATATCAACAGGAGATGTATTTCGTTTTAATATCAAAAACCAAACTGAATTAGGCTTATTAGCGAAAAAGTATATGGATGAAGGAGATCTAGTTCCAGATGAAGTAACTATTAATATGCTAAAAGCAGAAGTTGAGAACAATATAGACGCTAACGGTTTCATTTTTGACGGTTTTCCAAGAACACAATCTCAGGCAGAAGCCTTAGATGAATTCTTAGCTAAAAAAGGGGAACAAATAAACGGAATGGTAGCTTTAGAAGTTTCTGAAGACATCTTAGTTACGCGTTTACTTGAAAGAGGAAAAACAAGTGGAAGACCAGATGACACTGATGAAGGGAAAATTAGAAATCGTTTTAATGAGTACAATACAAAAACAGCCATTTTAAAAGATTATTTTAACGATCAAGATAAATACTATGGAGTGAACGGTGTGGGCTCTATTGAAGAAATTACACATCGTATTTCTCAAGTGTTTAATAAACTTTAAAAAGGTAATTTTTAAAACCGTTTAGTTGTTTAATGTAATTAAAAAATAAAGAAATAAGCGCAAATAAATAAAAAATGACTGAAGGAAATTTTGTCGACTACATAAAAATATACGCTTCTTCCGGAAAAGGCGGACAAGGTTCTATGCACTTACATAGAGAAAAGTTTATTACCAAAGGTGGGCCTGATGGTGGAGATGGCGGACGAGGAGGACACATAATTCTTCGTGGTAATAAAAATATGTGGACATTATTTCACTTAAAATTCAAACGTCACTTTAGAGCAGAAAGCGGTGGTGGTGGAAGTGCAAGTAGAAGTTCTGGAGCAGATGCACAAGATATTTATATTGATGTTCCTTTGGGTACAATTATAAAAGATGCAGATACAGATGAAGTAATTTTGGAAATCACCGAAGATCAAAAAGAAGTAGTTTTATTAAGAGGTGGAAAAGGTGGACTTGGAAACTGGAATTTTAAATCTTCTACAAATCAAACCCCAAGATATGCACAACCAGGAATGGATGGTTCTGATGGTTGGTTTAGAATGGAACTTAAGTTATTGGCTGATGTTGGTTTAGTTGGTTTTCCAAATGCTGGAAAGTCTACTTTATTGTCAGTTCTAACAGCTGCAAAACCAAAAATAGCAGATTATGCTTTTACGACACTTAAACCTAATTTAGGTATTGTAGAGCACAGAAATCATAAAACATTTGTAATTGCAGATATTCCAGGAATTATAGAGGGTGCTGCTGAAGGAAAAGGATTAGGACATCGCTTTTTACGCCATATAGAACGTAACTCCGCATTGTTATTCTTAATTCCTGCAGATAGTGATGATATTAACAAAGAATATGGAATTCTTTTAAATGAGCTCAAAAAACACAACCCGGAATTATTAGATAAAGACAGATTATTAGCTATTACTAAAACAGATATGCTAGATGATGAATTAGAAGCAGAAATAAAAGCTGAATTACCGGAAGGTGTTGACGCTTTATTTATATCATCTGTTGCTCAAAAAGGATTGCAAGAATTAAAAGATAAACTTTGGACTATGTTAAACTCAGAAGAATAAGATTATTTTATAGAATTCAACAAAAACTCATTTTAGATTCTCTCAAAACTGGAATCTAAAATGAGTTTTTTTACTGTAAACGGATACTTCTATAAAGAATCACAGAAAATAAATTACGCCAGTCAATTCTTATAACTTAATGCGAATTGGTAAACTATATTTTATGGTAACAGGAATTCCTCTTTTATTTGCTGCATGTATTTTAGGCAATTTCGCAACACTTTCTCGAAGTAAACTATCTAAATGCGGTAGTACTTTTTTTATGTTATTTGAAGATTGAATAGCATCTAAAGTAAAAATACCTTCAAAATTTATAATCAAATCAACATAAATTAGTTCATCAATAGAATCTTTTATTATAAATGTATGCTTTAGTAACTCTGCTCCTATTTTTTGGTGAATGGTTGTTCTAAAACAATCGGTTTTTTCGGTTTTATCGATAATAGAATCACAAACTTTAAAAGAAGGAAAAGTATCTACAGAGGAGAAATCTACACTAGTATTTAAAACAATGTTTTTATCATTTTTTAAAAACGAGATTTTATCACATGATGTCATAAAAAAACTAATGAAGAGAAAAGATAAAACTCGTGCAAGCATACTTTTATTTATTGCGTGAATTTACTAAATTTTGCGGACTTCTATTCTAAACTTTGTCCTCTCATAAAATACATCATTTTAATCTCTTTTATTCTTCCTTTTATAAAATCCGTGATCACTATATCCTTGTCCATAAAACGGTCTAAATATTTTATATAATGATTGTAAGCAATTTTTTTATCTTTATAATAATCATCAGATAATTTTGCGTATTGGTAAAGAGCTTTATAATTCTTTATATTTTCTTTAAAAGCTTTATCAAAATAGAAAAGAGCTTGTTTAGCTTTTTTTAATTCATAATTCACAGTGGCTAAACTATAAAATTCTTCGTCTCGTTTTTCTTTACCTATATGTGTTGCCATTCTGTAAAACGTTTCTGCATCTTTAAATTTCCTCTCTTTTGATGCGATATGACCACGATAAGTAAAAGATTTATAATTATCCTTATCTATATAGTATAACTTTCTAAAATATTCATCAGCTTTATTCAAACTATCTAAATTGTAGTATGATCGACCTAACATCGAAGCAACATAAGTGTCATTCTTTAAAACAGAGTCTAATTTTAATAAAGATACAATTGCAACTTGATATTTCTTATCTCTATATAATTGATTAATATTCAGTTTATTCAAAGCAATATGATTGCTATCAATTAGAAGTCCTTTATTCACAAATATTTGAGTAGAATCTTTGTCATTTAATTTATTAAAACTTGAAGCAAGCCTTATAATTGATTTTAAGTGAGTAGAGTCTTTAGAATGAGTATCTAAAAAACTATTTATCATTCTATCTCTATCATTTAATAAAGAAAAAGAAAGGCCTAATTGATAAGAATAATTAGCGTTTAATGAATCTTTTTGTATCAACCCTTTAAAGATTGAAATAGCTTTCTTAGCATTTTTATTCTTTAAATACAATTTTCCTAATTGATATTTTAATACCAAGTTTAATGAATCTTTAGTCAAAATAGCTTCATATATATTGATAGTTTTACTCGGTTTATTTATTTTTAAATAAGCTTTTGCTAATTTCAATTTCGCTTTATAATCTTTTTTATAAACCAATGCTTTCTCTATAAACAAAATAGCCTTTGCATAATTATCGATAGATTCATAAATAACAGCAGTTTTGTAGTTTGATAAAAACGAAGATTTTTCAATTTTATCTAATTGAGATAGAGCTAATTTATATCGACCTCTTTCAAACAAACTATCTACCCTAGAAAAAGTCGAGGTTTGCGCCCCGACTTTTAAAACTCCAAATAACAATAAAATTAAAATTTTGCTTTTCATAGAAATTTATTTTTATCCTACTACAGTAGTAAAGGAATAGCATACTTTACAACTACTTTTTTTCCATTATTTTCTCCTGGAATCATTTTTGGTAAAGTATTCATTACCCTAATAACCTCGTTTTTAATATCTATATGAGGTGCTCTTGCATTTACATCTACAACATTACCTTCATCATCAATTATAAAACCAATAAACACTCTTTTTTTACCAGAATCTAAACCAAGAGTATTTGATAAATCGTGATCAAAATTTTCACTAAAATGTGTTTGTACCATTTTAGAAAAACAATCTTTATCTCCTTGATCGCAGCCCGGATATATTGGCGCTTTATTTACTGACATAAATGAAACTCCTAGTTGTCTATTTTTGGCATTCAATGATTCCTTTAATTGTTTATTTTCTTGAATCAATTGATCTAATTTGTCTTTATTGGATTTTGAAGTACAAGAAGTATAAAAAAGCATACTTGCTAATAAAGGCATTAATAATAAATACTTTAACTGATTGATTTGTTTTGATTGTGTTTTCTTGATCATAATAATTCTCTTTTTAATAAATGTTTGATTATAAAATTGATTGACAAATGCAATGCTTTCAACCTGAAAAAAGTTGGATAGCAAATTGTTGATATAACTTTCTTTTGTTTCTGATTTGGCGACTGCTTCATCAGAAATATACTCGTGCACGAGGGTTATTCTTTTTTGATACAGAAAAATCATTGGGTTAAACCACATCATTATTTTTAAAAACTCGAAGAATAATAAATCTAAAGAATGCTTTTGTTTGCTATGCACCAATTCGTGTTCTATAACTTGCGCTTGATGAGATTCTGGAATTTTTTTTCCTAAAAAGATAAAGTTGAAAAAAGAAAACGCCTTGGTTTGATTTGGCAGTAATACTAAAGTATAACCCGTTCTCTTAAAAACTTCGTACTTTGAAATTAGTGTAACTATTTTATATAATTTAACGAGAAACAGCAACGAGAAAAAACTTACTCCTAGCCAAAATAAAACAACTGTATAGTTTATAGATTGATAAAAACTTGTTTCTTGAATAACTTTATCTGGAGATAAAACTATCTCGGGTAGATGAATAATAAACTCTTCTGACACTGCTCTCTGTAAGGTCGGGATTTTAATAAATGGTAAAATGAAAGATAAAATTGGCGTACTAATTAAATACCATCTGTTTTTAGTAAAAAAGGTTTCCTTACTCAGAAAGAAATCATAAATAGCTAAAAATAATACTTGAAATAATATGACTTGTGAAATATAATTTATCATCGCTTTTTTTTAATGTTAATACTGTCATTGTGAAATGAGTCTTTTCAAAAAACTGAGAAATATAAGATTACTCTTTATTCATCATCAGAATGACTAAGATTGAGAAACTGAATGCTCTTACTTTTTCTTATTCACTTCCTTTAAAATAGATTCTAGTTCAGTAACATCCATTTTATTTTCTTTCACAAAAAAAGAAACCATACTTTTAAAAGAACCATTAAAATAACCATTCATTAATTTGTGTAAACTTTGATTACTATATGCTTCTTTTTCAATTACTGGGTAATAAATAAATCCTCTCCCTAAAGGTTTATGCCTAACAAAATTTTTATTTTCTAAAATTCTTACAATGGTAGAAACTGTATTATATGCTGGTTTTGGTTCTGGCAATTTGTCTATTACTTCTTTTACAGAGGCCTCTTGTAAATCCCACAAAACTTTCATAATTTGCTCTTCTGCTTTTGTTAATTGTTTGCTCATGATTTCAACTAATTTTTTAGTTCAACATTGCAAATATAACTAAATACATAATTTAAACTAACTTTTTAGTTGAAAATATATGTAACAAAGAATATTTATATTCGTTATTATAATAAATACATGTTGTGGTTAGTCAACTGCAACTGTTATAATATTTAAAAATACTATGGAAATATTTTTATTAGTTGTTGGCTTCGTATTCGTGTGCTTAGGTATTATTGGATCATTTTTACCAATATTACCAGGACCTTTAACAGGTTGGCTTGGCTTATTACTATTACACACCACCTCGACTATTCCCATGGATTGGCCATTTCTAGGAATCACTTTAGCTTTGGCAATTGTAATATTTATTCTAGATTATTTTATACCTGCAATAGGCACGAAACGTTTTGGTGGTACAAAATATGGCGTGTATGGCACCACAATCGGTTTAATTATTGGCTTGCTCTCTCCTATTCCTTTTGGTATGTTGTTAGGTGCTTTTTGCGGCGCTTTTATTGGAGAATTAATCTTCGACAGCAAAGATACTAAAAGAGCTTTAAAAGCATCTTTCGGCGCTTTTCTTGGATTTTTAGCGTCTACAACAATTAAGTTTTCAATTGCTGTAGTATACTTTATCTTTTTTATCATTGAGTTCTGGGAATATAAAAGCATTTTCTTTTAGAAACGATTTCCTACTTTCATAATCAATTTTGTGATATCATAACCCAAATAACCACCAAAATAAGGGTAAACCCTTCTGCCGCAATAGCTAAGTTTAAAAAAAATTAAAATAGGAAATAAGTACGGAAAAAGTTAAAGCAAAAAAAAAGCGTCCCATTTAAGGGAAGCTTTCCATTGGTTAACAAAACCACGGCGATTTTAAAAAAACGCCAAAACAACACAACTAATGCTGCCCTAACAAAAAGCAGCCATCAAATATACAATGTTTTTTCATATTCAGAAAATATCTTATACTTTTTTATTTTATTCTCAATTGTCTATTCATTCAAAGCATTGTATCTTTGCTTGCTTTAATAAATATCAGAAAATTTAGACATTCCAATGCAATTATCAGAACAAGAAGTTGTACGTAGAGAAAAACTAGTAAAACTACGTGCTTTAGGCATCAATCCTTATCCTGCAGATTTATATCCAATAGATTCAAACTCAACTGAAATAAAGGAAAATTACTCTGAAGGTAAAAAAGTTATTATTGCAGGTAGGTTAATGTCTATTAACATACAAGGAAAAGCTTCTTTTGCACAATTACAAGATGGGGAAGGTAGAATTCAAATCTATTTTAACAGAGATGAAATTTGTTCTGGCGAAGATAAATCGCTTTATAATGATGTTTTCAAAAAATTATTAGATTTAGGTGATTTTATAGGTATTGAAGGTGAATTGTTTACAACTAAAGTTGGTGAAAAAACAGTTAAAGTTGAATCTTTTAAATTATTGAGTAAAGCATTAAAACCTCTACCAATGCCAAAGGTAAAAGACGGTGTAACTTATGATGCTTTTACAGATCCAGAAATGCGTTATAGACAACGTTATGCTGATTTAGTTGTAAATCCACATGTGAAAGAGGTATTCGTTAAGAGAACAAAATTGTTTAACGCCATGCGTTCTTTCTTTAATGAATCTGGCTATTTTGAAGTTGAAACTCCCATTTTACAACCAATTCCTGGAGGTGCAGCCGCAAGGCCTTTCATTACACATCACAACTCATTAGACATTCCATTATATATGAGAATTGCGAATGAATTGTATTTAAAAAGATTAATTGTTGGTGGTTTTGATGGTGTTTATGAATTCTCTAAAAACTTTAGAAACGAGGGAATGGACAGAACCCATAACCCTGAATTTACAGCCATGGAAATCTATGTTTCTTACAAAGATTACAATTGGATGATGGATTTTTGTGAGCAACTTTTAGAACATTGTGCAATTGCTGTGAACGGAACATCTGAAGCTACTTTTGGTGAGCACAAAATTAACTTTAAAGCACCATATGCCAGAGTAACGATGGCAGAATCTATAGAACATTTTACAGGTTTTGATATTACAGGAAAAACAGAAGATGAAATAAGAGACGCTGCAAAAGGCATGAATATTCCTGTTGACGAAACAATGGGTAAAGGAAAATTAATTGATGAAATTTTTGGTGAAAAATGTGAAGGAAATTATATTCAACCAACTTTTATTACAGATTATCCTAAAGAAATGTCTCCGCTTTGTAAAGAGCACAGGGATAATCCAGAATTAACTGAACGTTTTGAATTAATGGTTTGTGGTAAAGAAATTGCAAATGCATATTCTGAATTAAATGATCCTATTGATCAACGTGAGCGTTTTGAACACCAGTTAAAATTAGCACAAAAAGGAGACGATGAAGCAACTGAATTTATTGATGAAGACTTTCTGCGCGCATTAGAATATGGTATGCCTCCAACATCTGGAATGGGTATCGGAATGGACCGTTTAATTATGTTCTTGACCAACAACCAATCAATACAAGAAGTTTTATTTTTCCCTCAAATGAGACCAGAAAAAAAATCTTCTTCTATCGAATTAAATGATGATGAAAAAGCTGTTTTAGCAATTATTGCGAAAGCAGAAAAAATAGATTTGAACTCATTAAAGGTTCAATCTGGATTATCTAATAAAAAATGGGATAAAACAATTAAAGGTTTGACTAAAAATAACGTTGCTAAAGTTTCTAAAACAGACGAAGGTTTATTTGTTGAAGCTTTATAAAATAATTGTTATTGTAGATTAATTTTTAATCCAATAGAAAAAAATTTACTCTTACAAATACAAAGAAAAATATTGAAAAGGAATTACAGAGATGTAGTTCCTTTTGCTATTATAAATTAATTTGTTTCTAATCGAAAAAAATTAGAACTTTATTTACCTCTAATAAAAGTCTACTATATAAAAATATACCAGTATTAAAGTTGAATACCATTATGAGTAATTTATCAGATATTAACAATCAAATACATAATGTCTTAAATTTTAAAGAACTTGTTTCAACACCTTTTCAAGGAAAGATTAATGCAATGTGTTGGTCTCGTAATCTTATCGGTGATTTTTCTGAAATTGTTAAAAAAGTAGTTATAAACAAAAATATAGTAGAACTTGATATAGAAGAACTTCACGAACTTGATTTAAGTGCACAAGGTAAGCTTGCTCGTAAAATTCTTTTGAATGACATGAATTCATTAAAGGTACATGGAGCATCTCCAACTCTCAATATTATTAAGAATTATGATAGAGATGATGCCTTTCCGTTTTTTCCAACGGATGTTTATTCTTTTCATGTAGATCGTTCTCCAATACCAACTAACACTTTTTTATGCACCTATCATGGGGCCTCGAGTGAAATTTTACCAAACTCACAAGCCATACAAAAAATACGAATCCCAGAAATACGTGCTGAGCTCAAAAAATTATATGGTGAGAGTGATAAAGGTTTTGAATCCTTTTTAACTGAATATTTCTTTGATTTACACTATCAATCAAAACCAGATGCACAAATCATTAATTTAGGAATTGGTAACTTATGGAAGTTAGCGATAGATCATCCAAAAAGCAAAGTTCTTCCTTGCCTTCATCGCGCTCCAATCGAAAAAAATGGAGAAAACCGATTAATGATAATCTGTTAAATATAATAGTCATAAAATAGGATGTAAATTTTTTACGTCGATATGATCAGAAAATATTAAAAGGAAAATCACCAAAAAACGCAGTAATCAAAATTACTACGCCTATACTAATTACTATTTGTATCGTTTATCTCTTAAAAAATTAGTTAAATAACTACCCTTTAAACTTCATTCCTAAATGAACCAATTTCTTAGTTTCATAGAAATCTTCTTCAAAATAATCTGATAAATTATAAATTGTAGCAGAAGTATATAATTTTAATTCTTCTGTTAAATCACCGCCTTTTAAATATAAAATCCCGTTTTTTAAATCGTGATTTTGTTTTTTAGAAATTTTTCCTTTAGTCCAACGCACAAAAGTTTCCATTTGCGCTACTGCTCTACTTACAATAAAATCATAAGTGTCTTTTACTTGCTCTTCTACTCTACCATTTGTAGTTTTTACATTGGTCAAACCTAAACCTTCAGCAACCTCATTTACTACTTTTATTTTTTTTCCAATAGAATCTACCAAATGAAATTGTGATTCAGGAAATAAAATAGCTAACGGAATTCCGGGAAAACCTCCACCAGTTCCAACATCTAAAACTTTAGAACCTGGCTTAAATTGGACTAATTTTGCAATTGCTAAAGAATGTAATACATGACGTAAATATAATTCGTCTATATCTTTTCTAGAAACCACGTTTATTTTTAAATTCCAATCCTTATATAAGTCTTGTAATTTAGAAAATTGTTCAATTTGAGTCGCCGTTAAATCTTTAAAATATTTATGTATTATTTCCATAGAAAAAGTATCAGCTGCAAAAATAGTTATTGTTAGCAAACAATTAGTAACAAAAAGTAATCTTTGTTACACAAAGCTATTTTAAAAATCATATTTTTGTATACTTATAAATAACATATGAAAGCAATAAACTTTTCGAGAGTAGATAAAGCTAAATTCTTCAGAACTCTTAACAAAAGAGTAAATACATATTTTAAAGAAAATAAATTAAAAAGAACGGGAAACTGGAAATTGTACACAAAAGCAATTATCATGTTTTCTTTGTTCTTAGTTCCTTTTATTTTAACCTTAACAGTTTCCATGCCTCAATGGGTAATGGCAATATTAATGGTTTTTACAGGAATCGGAATGGCTGGTGTTGGTATGAATGTAATGCACGATGCGAATCATGAATCATTTTCTAAAAGAAAATGGGTAAACAAATTAATGGGAAGTAGTATTTACATTCTGGCAGGAAACGTATATAATTGGAAAGTACAACATAATGTATTACACCATACCTTTACAAATATAGAAGGTCATGATGAAGATATTGATGCTGGTAGAATCATTCGTTTTTCTCAACATTCTAAATGGTTACCTATTCATAAAATTCAAAAGTATTATTCGATCTTCTTATACGGTTTATTAACAATTAACTGGGCAATCACTACAGATGTTAAGCAAATGCATCGTTATTTAAAACGTAAATTATCTTACGGAACGTTTCCTAATCCCGCAAGAGAATGGACAAAATTAGTTATTTCTAAAATCGCATATTATTCCCTTTGGATTGCTCTACCTTTAATAGTCTTAGACGTTGCATGGTGGAAAATTATTATCGGCTTTTTTGTAATGCATTATACTGCAGGTATGATTTTAAGTTTGGTCTTTCAATTAGCGCATATTGTACCTAATACAGAAATGCCACTTCCTGATAAAGAGGGGAATCTAGAACATACTTGGGCAGTCCATCAATTGTATACAACATCTAACTTTGCACCTACTAATTGGTTGGTAAACTTCTACACAGGTGGTTTAAATCATCAAGTTGAACATCATATTTTTCCACATATTTCTCATGTACATTATGATAAATTGGCTAAAATTGTAAAAGAAACTGCTAAAGAGTTTAATTTACCATATAACGAATACGATACGATGCGTAAAGCTGTTATAGAGCACTTTAGACATTTAGGCGTTTTAGGTCAACAACCGATAACAGCATAACCAAAACAATTACATCAACTAAGAGTAAAATGAAACAATTATTATCAGACAGAATTAATAGTTTACCTGTCTCACAAACTTTAGCAATGGCTGCTAAAACAAGAGAGCTAAGAGCAGAAGGAAAAGATATTATTGGTTTAAGTTTGGGAGAACCAGATTTTAATACGCCAGACTTTATTAAAGATTCAGCAATTGAAGCTGTTAATCAAAATTATAATTCGTATTCTCCGGTAGACGGATATGTAGATTTAAAAGAAGCTGTTTGTACCAAGTTCAAACGTGATAACAATCTTGTTTATAAACCAAATCAGATAGTTGTCTCTACAGGAGCAAAACAGTCTATTGCAAACATAGCTCAAGTTTTATTAAATCCAGGAGATGAAGTTTTATTACCTGCACCATATTGGGTAAGTTATTCCGCAATCGCTACTTTATGTGAAGCAACTTACGTAGAAATTTCTTCTTCTATTGAGAATGATTTTAAAATCACTCCAGAACAATTGGAAGCATCAATTACTCCGAAGACAAAAATGATTTTCTTCAACTCTCCAAATAACCCAAGTGGAACTATATACAGTGAAGCAGAGTACAGGGCATTAGCTGCGGTTTTAGAGAAGCACCCGCGTATTTTTATCTTATCAGATGAAATTTACGAACATATCAACTACGATTCAAAACCTTTTAGTTTTGCGGCAATTGAAAGCATGTATGACAGAACAATTACTGTAAATGGTTTAGCAAAAGCATTTGCAATGACAGGTTGGAGAATTGGTTTTATTGGTGCTCCAGAATGGATTGCAAAAGCATGTACAAAAATGCAGGGACAAATTACTTCTGGCACAAATTGTATCGCTCAAAGAGCAGCAATTACAGCTTTACTAGCACCTGTTTCTAAAATTCAATTTATGGTAGATGAGTTTAAAACTCGTAGAGATATTGTTGTTGGATTATTAAGAGACATAGATGGTTTTAAAGTAAACGTTCCTGAAGGAGCTTTTTATGTTTTTCCAGATATTTCAGCATTTTTTGGCAAAACCATTAAAGGTGTAAAAATCGAAAACGCAAGCGACTTTTCTTTGTTTATATTAGAAAACGCTAATGTTGCAACTGTAACAGGAGCAGCTTTTGGTACACCAAATTGTATTAGAATATCTTATGCAGCGTCAGAATTACAAATTAGAGAAGCAATTAAAAGAATTAAAGATGCTTTAAGTTAAAGATAAAAACATATTAAATATTAAATCCATCTTTTAATGATGGATTTTTTTATGCTTATAAGTACAAAAAAGAACTATATAAGCACTCCTTTAAAATTTATCATTGCACATAACTCTTTTATAGATTTGAGAAATTAATTAATTATTGCAACAATAGCGATAAAAAATAAAGCAATTCTTAAAATCGTTCCTACTTGACTTTCTAAATTTCCTTGATGGTTTAAAACCATTGATTTAATTGTAGATACAGATTTAGATTTCTGTAATCTCGTATTTAGTTTAATTTCTTTTTTGTAAGAAGAAGTTAATATTCCTCTTTCTTCAACTTTTGATATCTGTATATAATGCATAATGTTTCGTTTTATCAATTATACAAATAAGACGACATATAAGTTAAAACGTTACAAAACAAATTAAACAACTTAATTGCAATACTAATAGTTTACCGCAAGGAGAAAGAAATTTAAACTTTTAATATCTCTTAGAGCTTGTTTATTGTGTTGTTAAATTAATTTATCCCTGTTTATAAAAATAATGAAAAATTAAAAAGCCGCTAACTGAAGTTAACGGCTTTTTATTTATTTTCATCTCACTAAAAACGATATCCTACCGTCATCTGTAAAACTCCGTTTTTCAATCTAGCCTCTTTATCGACATCCATTGTACCAACACTGTATCTCGTTTGAACTGAAAAACGCTTATTTAACTGATAACCAAACCCTAAATTCATGGCTATATCAATATTTTCTGAATTAGGATTTAATGTAGCATCTGAAGTCTTGGAAAGAATCTCATCTTTTATTAAAAAAGAAATTTGTGGCCCTCCCTCTAAAGAAAACCCTTCTGCAATATAATATTTCGCGATAATAGGCATGGTCATATACTTTAAATCATACAGAAAATTCTCTCTATCTTGAGCCCCTTGCTGCGAATACAAAAACTCTGGTTGCATAGAAAATTTTTCTGTTAAAGTAATCTCTGCTGTTCCCCCGAGTACCCACCCATCCTGTGCATCTAAGTTATCTTCATTCCCATTTAAAGAGGAAATATTCATCCCCACCTTTACACCTATTTTTACCTCTTGAGCGTTTACTAATGCTGCCATTCCCATTGCAATAATTACAAAACATAATTTTTTCATCATTTTAATTCTTTTTAAGTTTATTTAAGTTTCCATATCAAATCAATTCTCGTGCCACTCTTTAAGCAAAATTAAAAATATTTTAAAAAAAAATATAAGACCCTATGCATCAAATATTTATTAACTGTTTCACAGAAAGAAGAGTTAGGGATAAACAACAAACTCATGAAAGCATATAATTAAGAGACCAAAAAAAAGCCAAATCTATAAATAGAAATGACTTTAAACTTTTGTGAGATATAATAAATTAATCTACGTTATCATGTAAAAATGAATTATTTGATTTTAAACTGATCTCATCAGTATCTTTTTTTATCGATGTTTTTTTATTACTAATAGATGCATCGGTGTCTAGATTAACACCAAGTCTTTTATAAGCAGGCTGACGTTCAATTTCATCTATATTCTTGCTCATTTGATCATTAAACTTATAGTTAAAACCTTTCATTTTTTTTCGTCTCTCTTCAGCTCTAGTCTGCAATTCAGTAATTGTTAGATCTAGAGGAGAAACTTCTTCTGCATGAGTTTCAATTCTATTAATATCTTTTTCCGGAATTCTAGTTTTTATTTCAAACTCGACATCTTCTTCCACAAATCTCTTCTCTATCTCTTTAATTCCAGAACTTTTACCAATTGTTGGCTGTGCATTAAAATCTTCCAACACATAGCGTTTCTCTATTTCTTTTCTCTCAAAAAAAACCTCTTCGGCACCATGAACTTCGATTTCATTTACATTTACAATAGACTCTTCTTTTAAATTAAAACGAACTTCTTCCTTTCCCTCTGATTCCGGATTTAAAGGCAGATCAAATAACAAATCTGATTGCACTTGTTTTGGCTCTTCTAAAATATCTTCCACATGAACTGAAGCGACCTCTGTTATTATAAAATCATCTTCAGAGATAACCTCCTCTTCAACTTCTTCAGAAAGAACAGATTTTTCAACAGTATCAATAGTTGTCTCTTCTAAATCCATTTTAGGAGCAATCACGACTTTTTCATCCTCTAAAACATGTACTATTTTTTCCTCAGTTTTATTCGTAAGCGGCTCATTTAAAGATGGTGATTTTGTAATTGAATTCTCACCAAAATCATAAGTAGCTTTTTGTTCATCCTCTAAAGTATGAACAATCTTTTTAACATCTGTATTTGTTATTGTACTTTGTTGATCTGCTGCAAAACCAGTAGCAACAATCGTTACAGCAATTGCATCTCCTAATTTTTCATCCTCCCCAACACCCATAATTATATTGGCATCATAACCTGCTTCATCTTGAATGTAATCATTAATTTCACCTATCTCATCTAAGGTAACTTCATTAGTCCCAGACACAATTAACAATAAGACGTTTTTGGCTCCTGTAATTTTATTATCATTTAATAAAGGAGAATCTAATGCTTTCGCGATAGCTGTCTGAGCTCTATTCTGTCCTTCTTCTTTAGCAGAACCCATAATTGCAGTTCCACTATTAGATAGTACTGTTTTAGCATCATGTAAATCAATATTTTGCTTATAATGATGTGTAATTACTTCAGCGATTCCGCGTGAAGCAGTAGATAAAACCTCATCTGCTTTTGAAAAGCCTGCTTTAAAACCGAGATTTCCATATACCTCTCGAAGTTTGTTATTATTAATTACGATCAAAGAATCTACATTTTGACGCAGTTGATCTATTCCTGTTTGAGCTTGTTTTGTACGTCTTCTGCCCTCAAATGCAAAAGGCATTGTAACAATCCCCACTGTTAGGATATCCATATCCTTTGCAATTTTAGCAATAATTGGTGCAGCACCTGTACCTGTTCCTCCCCCCATACCAGCAGTAATGAATACCATCTTTGTTTGGGTATTTAACATTTGCTGAATTTCATCCATACTCTCTTTAGCTGCCTGAGCTCCAACATCTGGATTTGCACCTGCACCTAATCCTCCAGTTAAACTGATTCCTAATTGAATTTTATTAGGAACACTGCTATTTTCTAAAGCTTGTGCATCTGTGTTGCAAATTACAAAGTCAACTCCCTTAATGTGTTGCGTAAACATGTGGTTTACTGCGTTGCTTCCACCTCCTCCAACACCTATTACCTTAATTGTGTTGGATTGTGTTTTTGGCATATCAAATGAAATGTTATCGAATTCTGTACCCATAATAACGTATCTATTGTTTAATGATTTTTTCCTATATAATAATTATTTCACAAAGTTCTACTCTGCATTGTCTAGAAAGTCTTTTAAACCCTCTGCAAACTTTTCAAAAAATGACTTCTTTTTAGGTTTTTGTTTTGTTTCAACAATTGGTTTAACTTCTTCTTGATTATTTTCAATAATTTCTTCAACCTCATTCTCTAAATCTTCTTCTTTAAAACCTTTTTCTAAACCTACCATTAACAAACCGACAGCAGTCGCATAAGATGGACTCGATAGAATTTCATCTGAATCTCCAGCTAAATGCTCATTCGGAAAACCTATTCTTGCATCCATTCCTGTAATATATTCTACTAACTGACGTAAATGTTTTAATTGAGAACCTCCACCAGTCAAAACGATACCAGCAATTAGTTTTCCTTTTGCTGTTTCATGTCCATAATTTTTAATCTCTAAATACACATGCTCAATAATTTCTTGAACTCTTGCATGTATAATTTTTGATAAATTCTTTAACGTAATCTCTTTTGGCTCTCTCCCTCTTAACCCCGGAATAGAGACAATTTCTGTTTCTTTATTTTCTCCCGGCCATGCGGAACCAAATTTAATTTTCAATAACTCAGCTTGTTTCTCTATTATTGAACAACCTTCTTTAATATCATCTGTAATTACATTCCCTCCAAAAGGAATAACTGCCGTGTGTCTTATAATTCCATCTTTAAAAATGGCTAAATCCGTTGTACCTCCCCCAATATCAATCAAAGCAACTCCTGCTTCTTTTTCCTCTTGACTTAAAACTGCTGATGCTGATGCCAAAGGCTCTAAAGTAATTTCACTTAAACCTAAGCCTGCACTTTTTACGCAACGTCCAATATTTCTGATAGAAGAAACTTGCCCAACTACTACATGAAAATTCGCCTCTAAACGACCTCCATACATTCCTATTGGTTCTTTGATATCTGCCTGAGAATCTACTTTAAACTCTTGTGGTAGCACATGAATAATTTCTTCTCCCGGCAGCATTACCAATTTATGAACCTGGTTTACCAAATCTTCGATGTCGTTTTCATTAATAACTTCATCCGCGTTATTTCTCGTGATATAATCACTGTGATGTAAACTACGAATGTGCTGACCAGCAATACCTACAACTACTTCATCTATTTGAAGACCAGAAACGCTTTCCGCTTCATCTACAGCTTGCTGAATAGATTGTATTGTTTGTGTAATATTACTTACAACACCGCGTTTTACACCTAAACTTTTCGCCTTTCCTGTACCTACAACCTCAATTTTATCGTATTCATTTTTACGACCAATCATGGCAACAATTTTAGTTGTACCAATATCTAAACCAACCGCAATCTTATTGTTTTCCATTTTGATCTATTTTGTGCACACAACCTGGTTGTGATACTTTACATTAATATTTTTATACTTATGAATCGTTTTATCCTCAAATGTTGTATTGTAAAACGCCTTTAATTTTTTGAACTTCAACTCCATATTGGTTAATTTCCCGAAATCAATTTTGTAACTTCCACTTCTCACAGAAATTTGATACTCCTTATCAGCAAATTTCTCAATTCCAACGACTTCCTTTTGAAGAAATTTATCATCCAAAATAAACGAAATTAAAGGTAATATTTCTCTCACATCAGCATCTTTTTTAACACCAGAAATCAACATTACTCTCTCTGAATAACTATCAGAAAGAGGTACCCTAACTCCTTTCTTATCAATATAAAACGAATTGTCTGTATTTATCAATCTAGCAATAGGTGTTCGCTGAGTTATAACAGTTTTTAAAGTACCATTAATACCTAAAAAAACAGATGAATTTTCTATATAAGGATTCATACAAATTGCTTTTTCTAAATTATATAAATTTATTACACTTTTTGCTTGGTTTTTAACACCTATCCCATTTTGTATTAACAATTTATTAACCATAGGATGTGTGAGGAAATTACTTCCATTCGATTCAAATTCAACTACAACGTTTTCAACAATTTTATTCATATTTCTAGCCGAAGAAAAACCATATAAAAACCCTAAAACCAATACTAATAGTACAAATACGATATATTTTAAACTTCTTTTAAACCTCATATTCATTTGTGCTTAAAAGTTCATCTACAACCTCGTTTATAGCCACCCCAATATCACCTGCACCTAACATTACAACTACTTTTACAGAGGAATTTTTAATATCTTTAACTAAATTGTTTTTTTGAGTTAATTTTTTATTCTTTTGAGTGAGCTTATTGAGTAGCCATTTTGAATTTACCCCCTCAATTGGTTCTTCTCTCGCTGCATAAATGTCTAACAACAAAACTTCATCAAATTTAGATAACTCTGAGGCAAAATCATCAATAAAATCTTTTGTTCTAGAAAACAAATGCGGCTGAAAAACAACCAATACTTTTTCATTCGGGTACATTTCTCTTACAGCACTTTCTACTACACTTATTTCTGTTGGATGATGCGCATAATCATCAATCAAAACAAAATTTTCTGTTTTTATCTTATACGAAAACCTACGTTTCACTCCTTTAAAAGTATATAAACTCTGTTTTATATTTTTTAAAGAAATTCCAAATACATCTGCCATCGCAATAGCAGCTAAAGCATTCATAACATTGTGCTGTCCAGGTAAATGAAATTCAATATTTCTAATTTCCGATGAGGGAGTTTGTACATCAAAAATATATTTTCCTCTTTCTATTTTTAAATTAAAAGCTCTGTAGTCCGCATCTTCATTGACAGCGTAGGTTAAACCATCCAAAGGCAGACCTTTTGCAATTATCAGCGTATCTGAAACTTTATTTGTAAACTCTACAAAAGACTCTTCTAGAGCTTCTGAATCTCCGTAAATGTCTAAATGATCCGCATCCATAGAAGTTACACAAGCAATATTCGGACTCAAATTTAAGAACGATCGATCAAACTCATCTGCTTCAACCACACTCACTTTATCTTCACCTAAAATTAAATTTGAATTATAGTTTTCTGCAATTCCACCCAAAAAAGAGGTTGCATTTACTTCTCCCATAAGATGACCTAAAATAGCGGAGGTAGTTGTTTTGCCATGAGTACCAGAAACCGCAAGGCAGAATGTAGTTTCTGTAATTTTTCCTAAAATTTCTGATCTTTTTAAAACTGTAAAATTATTATCTAAAAAATATTTTAATTCTATATGATTTTTAGGAATTGCTGGAGTATAAACAATTATAGTTTTTTCCTTTATTAAAAAGGATGTAGGAATATTTTTTAAAGCATCTTCAAAATGAATTTCAACTCCTAAATTTTCTAAATCTAAAGTGATTTGAGATGGAGATTTATCATAACCAGCTACGTTTTTACCATTAGAAGCAAAATAACGTGCAATTGCACTCATTCCGACACCTCCAATACCAACAAAATAAAAATTATGTATATTGTTTAAGTTCACTTTCTTAATAATTTTTCCACTTCATTAACAATCGCTGTAGTTGCTCCCGGAAGTGCCATTTCATTTATGTTTTCTGATAAAATTTTTTGTTTCCCAAAATCCTTAATTAAAGTCTCAAAAACAATTGGAAACGTCTCTAATTCAGATTCATTTAATAGAATTGCTCCATGCTTATCTGCAATTGACTTTGCATTTTTTGTTTGATGATCTTCAGCCACATTTGGAGAAGGAATAAAAATAACAGGTTTACCCACAATGCATAATTCAGAAACGGAACTTGCTCCTGCTCTAGAAATAATGATATCTGCAGCCGCGTAAGCGAGATCCATTCTATTTAAATATTGATGAACCTGAACGTGCTTTAGTTCATTGAATTTTTTATACTCTTCAAAATAAAATTTACCACACTGCCAAATAACACTTACTTCTTGGTTTTTAAAAAACGCTAAATTAGCTTCTATCAATTGGTTTATTTTTCTAGCTCCCAAACTTCCACCTAAGATTAAAATAGTTTTACTCTTTTTATCTAGATTAAAAAACTCTCTTCCTTCAACCGTTTTAGAATGTGTGGTCAATAAATCTTGACGAACAGGGTTTCCTGTTTTCACAATTTTATCAAGAGGAAAAAATCGTTCTAAATTATCATAAGCAACACAAATTTTTTGCGCTTTTTTACTCAACAATTTATTAGTTATTCCGGGGTATGAATTCTGCTCTTGTATCAAGGTTGGAATTCCTTTTCTACCTGCCATTATTAATGTTGGGCCACTTGCAAACCCTCCTGTACCGATAGCAACATCAGGATTAAAATTTTTAATAATTTTAGATGCTTTCCACAAACTACTTATCATTTTAAAAGGAAAAAACAAATTATTTAAAGTAAATTTCCTTTGAATTCCAGAAATCCACAATCCTATAATTTGAAAACCCGCTTGCGGAATTTTTTCCATTTCCATTTTATCTTTTGCACCAACAAATAGAAAATTCGCATCAGGGTATCGCAATTTTAATTCGTTTGCTATTGCTATTGCAGGATAAATATGCCCCCCTGTTCCTCCGCCAGAAATTAATATATTAATCGATTGTTTCATGAAGTATCTTTAAAGGGTTATCATCTAAAATATCTTCCTCTGTTTCTTCTACTGAAGCACTAACACTTAATATCATTCCTAATGCAAAACAAGTCATCCAAATAGAAGTACCACCACTACTAATTAAAGGAAGTGTTTGCCCTGTAACAGGAAATAAATTAGTAGCGACTGCCATATTAATTGATGCCTGAAATATAATTGGAATACCAACTCCTAAAACTAATAACATACCAAAAATTGTGGTTGTTTTTCTTATTACTACGAAAATTCTAAACAGTAATAAAAAGTAAATAGAAACAATAACAAAACCACCAATTAAACCATATTCTTCGACAATTATTGCAAAAATAAAATCGGATGTAGATTGAGGTAAAAAGTTCTTTTGTACACTTTTTCCTGGACCAACACCAAATATACCTCCCGTTGCAATGGCTATTTTTGCCTTTTCAACCTGATAAGCTTCTTTACCTTCTCCGTCAGAAAAACTGTCTATGCGACTTTGCCAAGTCTGAACTCTGTTTGGCATTGCATCAGGAAACGCTTTTGCTATCAAAACAAATAATGATAGTAAAACAATACCCGCTCCTAAAATAAACCCAATATATTTTACTGGATAACCGCCAATAAAATTAACCATTAAGACCATTACAAAAATAATTGCCGTAGTAGAGAAGTTTGCTGGTAATATTAGTAAAAGAACAATAGCAACAGGTGTCCAAAGCTTCAATAAACTTTCTTTAAAATTGATTGTTTTTTCTTTATTTTTAGCAAAATATCTTGCTACATAAACCATTAAAACCAAACCTGCTAAAGTTGATGTTTGAAAACCAATTCCTCCAATTCGAATCCATCTACTTGCATTGGCACCTCCAATTGTAGTTCCTTGAGCTAGGGTGAAAATCAATAATATAACAACTACAGGAAGCATTAAAACAGAACCTCCAGAAAAATATCTGTAAGGCACTTTGTGCACTCCATAAATAATAGCAAACCCCAGTATTAATAAAACAATATGCTTTACCAAATGTCCCAAAGTAGATCCATTTCCAACCACATACACCAAATTTGTACTTGCGCTATAAACTGGCATAAATGAAAATATTGCCAAAACAGCAATAATTGCCCAAATGGTTCTATCTCCTTTTATATGTTTAAAAATGGTTTTCATAAGCCTTTATTATCCTCTACAAAGTACAGAAATACTGCTCCTCTTATTTCTGAAATCGATTTTCACTCTTATTTTCACTCATATATGAATATTCTAATTTTCTGGTAAAAAACTATAGATTTCTAACCGCCTTCTTAAATTGGCGTCCGCGATCCTCGTAATTCTCGAATAAGTCAAAACTTGCACAGGCTGGCGACAACAGCACAGTTTCTCCTCTTTCTGCTAATTTATGACAAACCTTTACAGCCTCTTCTGCACCGGCAGTTTCCACAATAATGTCAACTACGTTACCAAAAGTTTCTTTAATTTTACTATTATCAACACCTAAACAAACAATCGCTTTCACTTTTTCTCTTACCAATGGTAATAAATCGTTATAATCATTACCTTTATCGACACCTCCAACTATCCAAACTGTCGTTTTATCCATGCACTCTAAAGCATAATAAGTAGCATTAACATTCGTTGCTTTTGAGTCATTAATATATTCTACATCTTTGATTTTTACAACATTCTCTAGACGATGCTCTGCACCTTCAAAACTTTCTAAACTTTCTTTTACTACTTGCTTTCTAGCTTTTAATAATTGAGCAGCCATTGTCGCTGCCATTGCATTCTTAGTATTATGTTTTCCTTTAAGCGATAAAGTTGATATTGGCATAGTAAATTTTTCTTTATTAATGTTGATTATAATGTTATTATTCTTCAAATAGGCTCCATATTCCAATTCCTTTTCAATTGAAAATGGAACTAACTTTGCTTTTATTTTATTTTTGTTTAACCAATTTATGATTGCCCTATCATCTGCATCATAAATTAAATAATCAGTTTCTTTTTGATTCTTTGTTATTTTAAATTTTGCCTGAATATACTTATCGAAATCATATTCGTAACGATCTAAATGATCTGGGGTAATATTGAGTAAAATTGCAATATGACTATTAAAATATTTTATTCCATCTAACTGAAAACTGCTCAACTCTAGAACATAATTTTCATAGGATTGCTCTGCAACTTGCTGAGCAAAACTATCACCAATATTACCTGCAACACCAACATTAAAATTTGAATTTTTCAAAATGTGATACAACAATAATGTGGTAGTAGTTTTACCATTAGAACCTGTAATTCCAACAATAGTAGCATCTGTGAATTGTGCAGCAAATTCAATTTCTGAAATAACAGGAATTGAATTTTCTTTCAATTTTAAAATTAATGGAACTGTATCAGGAATCCCAGGACTTTTTACAACAACATTAGCAGTTAAAATTTTACTTTCTGTATGTATATTTTCCTCAAAACTGATTCTATTATGTAAAAGAACTTCTTTATATTTTTTTGTTATCTCACCCTTGTCCGATACAAAAACATTATAACCTTTGTGCTTTCCTAAAAGCGCGGCACCAACGCCGCTTTCCCCACCACCAAGAATTACTAAATACTCCATTTATCTCAATTTTAAGGTAACTATTGCCAATACTGCCAATAAAATTCCTACGACCCAAAATCGGACGACAATTTTACTCTCGTGATAACCTATTTTTTGATAATGATGATGTAATGGCGCCATTTTAAAAACCCTTCTTCCTATTCCAAATTTCTTTTTGGTGTACTTAAACCAAGATACCTGAATAATTACCGAAATATTTTCTATTACAAAGATTCCTGCTAAGATTGGAAGTAATAATTCTTTACGAATAGAGATCGCAATAACCGCTATAATTCCACCTATTGTTAAACTACCAGTATCTCCCATAAAAATTTGTGCTGGATAGGTGTTATACCAAAGAAAACCAATTAAAGCTCCTGCAAACGCAAGAATAAAAACTGTCATTTCTCCAGAATTTGGTATATACATTACATCTAAATAATCCGCGAAAATAATATTACCAGAAACCCATGCAAAAAGCGCGAGTGTTATTACAATAATCGCAGAAGAGCCTGCTGCCAATCCATCTATTCCATCTGTTAAATTTGCTCCATTTGAAATCCCAGTAACAATAAAAACAGTAATAAATATAAAAACGATCCACCCATATTTTTCGTAATCATCACCTAAAAAAGTAAACGCTTTTGAATATTCTAATTCATTATTTTTAAAAAAAGGAACTGTAGTTTTTGTTGATTTATGCGCATCTCCGAAAACAACTCTTTTTCCTTGTTTATTTAATATTTGCTCCTCTTTTGGTAACTGCTCTTTTATGGTAACTCCATCGTTAAAATAAAGCATCGAACCAACAATAATACCTAAACCAACTTGACCTAAAACCTTAAATTTGCCATGTAAACCCGCTTTATCTTTTTTAAATACTTTAATATAGTCATCTAAAAAACCTATTAACCCCATCCAAAGAGTTGTAATAACGAGAAGGATGATATAAATATTATCTAGTTTTGCTAACAATAATGCAGGAATCAATGTTGCTAAAATTATAATAACTCCACCCATTGTTGGAGTACCTGCTTTTTGAATTTGCCCCTCTAACCCTAAATCTCTAATAGACTCACCTACTTGTTTTCTTTGTAAAAAACTTATGATTCTTTTACCAAAAATTGAAGAAATCAGTAAAGACAAAATGAATGCTGAAGCCGCCCTAAATGTGATAAATTGAAATACACTAGCGCCGGGAAAACTAAATTGATTTTCTAAATATTCGAATAAATAATATAGCATTCTTGATTACTTTTTTAATTGATTGAAACAATTTTTCACTTCCTCCAAATCATCGAAATGAGTTCTAACACCGTTTATTTCTTGATAATCTTCATGTCCTTTACCCGCAACTAAAATTATATCACCACTTTCAGAAAACTTACAAGCCGTTTTAATTGCCTGCCTCCTGTCTAAAATTGATAATGTTTTTTTATAGTTTTCAGTAGACACACCAGATTCCATTTCTTCTAAAATGGTTTGTGCATTTTCTGTTCTAGGATTATCTGATGTAAAAATCGCTTGATTACTCAATTGCGAGGCGATATGCGCTATCTTTGGTCTCTTTGATCGATCTCGATCTCCCCCACAACCAACAACTGTAATTAGTTTTTCATTCCCAGTTCTAATATCATTAATTGTTTTCAAAACATTCTTTAAAGCATCTGGTGTATGAGCATAATCTATAATTGCGGTTACACCATCTTCAGATAGAACATGCTCAAAACGCCCACTAACATTCTCTAACTGACTTATAATTGTTAATGTTTCTAATTTTTCGATTCCCAATAATTCTGCAGTAGCAAAAATCGCTAATAAGTTAACAGCATTAAATTGACCTATTAACTTCGTCCAAACTTCAGATTCATCAATTTTTAAAAGTGTTCCAGAGAACTGCTTTTCCAAAACCTTCACTTTATAATCTGCTATTGTTTTTAATGCATACGTTTTCTTTTTTGCCTTGGTATTTTGCAACATGAAACCACCATTTTTATCATCGATATTTGTAAGTGCAAAGGCAGATTTAGACAACGAATCAAAAAATGATTTTTTTACATTTCTATATTCGGAAAAAGTTTCATGATAATCCAAATGATCATGAGATAAATTAGTAAAAACGCCTCCAGAAAAAGTTAGGCCTTCAGTTCTTTTTTGATGAATTCCATGAGAGCTAACTTCCATAAAACAATAATCTACGCCCGACTCAATCATTTTATCTAAATACGAATTGATTGTAACAGAATCCGGAGTTGTGTGGGTTGCTTTAAATTCAGTTTCGTCAACTAAAATTTTTACAGTTGACAATAAACCAACTTTATAACCTGCTTTTTTAAATAATTGATATAATAGTGATGCAATTGTTGTTTTTCCATTCGTGCCCGTCACACCAACAAGAGACAACATTTTAGATGGATTATTGTAAAAATTAGAGGCCATAATCGCTAAAGCTAAGTTTGCATCGCTTACTTGAATATATGTAACACCCTCTTTTTTATAAGTGGGAAAATCTTCACAAATAATTACTACCGCTCCTAAAGAAATTGCTTTTTCAATGTATGAATGACCATCAAACCTAACCCCTTTTTGAGCAACAAAAACACCATTTTTTTCAACTTTTCTTGAATCAAAAACAAGACTATTTACCTCAACATCTGTATATCCAAATACTTGAATTATAGAAACCCGATATAATATGTCTTTTAAATTCTTCAACCTATGAAAGTTTTAAAATAATAGTACTACCTTTTGTGAACCTCACTCCTTTTTTAAGTGATTGAGATTTCACTCTACCTATACCTGATAGCTTTACTTTTAACCCAATGTTTTCTAACAACGACAGAGCATCCATCCCTGTCATTCCATAAACATTTGGAATTCGTTTGTATTCTTTATTTAATTTGATATTGTATTTTTCATATTGCTTTTCAATAGAGGTGAAGTCCACCTCATCACCTACTGATTGATTATCTATAGGAGTTGTTGTATATATTTTCTGAGCAATTTCTTTAAAAATTGGAGCAGCAACTGTGGCTCCATAATATCCTTTTTCTTTCTTTGGATCATGAACAACAACAATACAAGAGTACTTTGGATTATCCGCCGGAAAAAACCCAGCAAATGAAGCTACGTAGCGCTTACTTGAATAATACCCACCTTGCCATTCACCATTTTTATCTTTAGTTCTTGGAATATATTTTTTAGCAGTTCCTGTTTTACCTGCCATAGAAAAGTTTGGTGAATAAATATTTTGTGCGGTTCCTTTCACTACGACATTTTCCATGACTTTTCTAACCTTCATCAGTGTCTCTTTTGATGCTATTTTTGAGTTTACAATTTCTGTTTCAAAAACCTTTTCAGTTTTATCTTGCCTGCGTAATTCTTTTATAAACATAGGCTTTACCATAACCCCATTATTAGCAACAGCATTATAAAACATTAATATTTGCATTGGCGTTAATGAAACTCCATAGCCCCAAGACATCCATTCTAAAGAAATTTTACTCCAACTTTTATCTTTAGGCTCGGGAAGAATAGGCTTCCCCTCCCCTTTAATCGAGAAACCAATAGGCTCTTTAAAACCATATTTTTCCAATTTTTCAATAAATTTCTGAGGTCTATGATCATAGTTTTTTTTCATAATTTTTACGATCCCCACATTCGAAGAAATCTCAAAAACTCTTGCCGCAGAAATCTTACCATAACCACCTTTGTGAGAATCCTCAACCTTTCTATTGTGAATGTAAATCCGACCTTTTTCTGTATCAACAATAGTTGAAGTATCAATTACCTTATCATCTAAAGCAGCCATCAAACTTGCAAGTTTAAAGGTAGAACCAGGCTCATGGCTCTCCCAAACAGCATAGTTTCTTTTCTCATAATAAGCACCTTCAGAAGTCCTTCCTAAATTAGAAATCGCCCTAATTTCTCCCGTTGCAGTCTCCATAACTACCGCACAACCATGATCTGCTTCAAAATACTCTAACCTTCGCAATAAAGCATGATGTGTAATATCCTGAATATTGACATCTATTGTGGTAATAATATCATGACCATCGACAGGTTCTTTTTCATTGACATCATTAATTGGCTTCCATTGGTTTTTGGCAATTTTCTGTTTCCACCGCAAACCATTCTCACCCTCCATATAATCCGCAAATGCACCTTCTATTCCTGCTCCGCCCCTAAAATCATCATACCCAATTGTTCGTTCTGCAATTTTACCAATCGGATGCGCTCTGACAGTTTTGTGATCTGCTATAAAACCACCACGATAAACCCCTTTATTAAATATCGGAAACTGCTTCATTTTTAAATAGTCGGTGTACCCAATATTTCTTGCGATCAGCAAATACCTATTCCTTCTCTTTTTTGCTTTTCTTAATTTGTTTTGATAATAATTAGAAGATTTCCCCAACATCTTGGACAACTCCAAAGATAACGCCCCAACATTTTCCTCAAAAACATTTCCATCAACAGCGAGAACATCCATTCTAATTGTAAATTTTGACATAGATGTAGCCAATAAATTCCCGTCGGCCGCATACACATTTCCTTTATTAGCGAATATAGTGTCTTGTTTTATTGTTAACTCTGTAGACAACTCCCTATACCTATCCCCCTCCATCTGCTGAATCGTAAAAACACGAAATACGACAGCTAGTAAAATAAAAGCCACAAAAGCTGATACTAAGTAAAATTTTGTGAGTATGCTTTTTTTATGAATTGCCAACGTTATTTATCTTTATGAATGGTTACTTTTATTTTTTTAGGAGGAGACTTCAAAGGTGCCAAACCTCTTGCTTTTGCTTTTTTTCTGATACTAGATTCCATTTTCATCCTCATTAAAACGGTACCAGTATCAACATACTCTGCCCGCAATTCTCTTTTCTTTTTATTCAACTCAGATATCTGAATCACTTTTTTATCAGCCTTGTGCGCACTTGATATCATAACCAACAAGAGAACAACTACAAAAATGATAATACGCCAATTTTTAAAAGCGGAATCATCCGTAAGAAAACTACCACGAAGAAAATCATACACACCTTTTTTAACTTGATACATATTAATTTTTTAATGTTGCTATTCTTAACTTAGCGCTGCGAGCTCTATTATTTGCTTTAACCTCTTGCGAAGTAGGCACAATTAATTTTCCCACTTTCTTTAGCGGCTCACTAGTATTCCCAAAAACATCTTTTCTCGGCTCACCACTAAACAATCCTGTTCTGATAAATCTTTTTACCAACCGATCCTCTAGAGAATGATATGAGATGACACTCAACCTTCCTTCGTCTTTTAATAAATTTGGAATTTGCTCTAAAAACTCTCTCAGAACATCTAACTCTTCATTCACCTCTATTCTTATCGCTTGAAAAATCTGCGCTATTATCTTATGTTCTTTTGCTTTCGGCAGATACTTTCGCAACACCTCTCTTAACTGAAAACTTGTATTTATCTTCGCTCCAGCTCTTTTTTCAACAATAGTTTTGGCTATATTTCTAGAATTTCTCAATTCACCATACAAAAACAATATCTCAGCTAGCTTCTCCTCTGAATATTCATTTACAATTTCTTTCGCCGAAACCCTAGACTTCTGATTCATCCTCATATCTAAATCTCCATCAAAACGGGTAGAAAAGCCTCTTTCAGCCTCATCAAACTGATGAGAAGAAACTCCTAAATCCGCTAAAACACCATCCACTTTCCTAACTCCATTAAACCTCAAAAACCTTGATATATAACGGAAATTTTCTGGGATCAACACAAAGCGCTCATCATCAATCACATTACTCAAAGCATCTGGATCTTGATCAAAACCAAACAATCTACCATTCACACCTAATCTTTTCAAAATTTCTCTCGAATGACCTCCACCCCCAAACGTAACATCCACATAAACACCACCTTCCTTAATAGACAAGGCATTTACGCTCTCTTGCAATAAAACTGGATTATGATAACTCATCTAACTCTGTATTTCCCATTACCTCCTCAGCCAAATCTGCAAAATCTTCAGAAGCATCTTCAATGGCTTTTTCATATTTATCTTTATCCCAGATTTCTATAATGTTAACTGAAGAAGACATGACCACTTGTTTTTTTATACCTGCGAATTCAAATAAATCTTTAGGAATTAAAATCCTCCCAGTTGCATCTAACTCCACCATTTTTACACCTGCCGTAAACCTGCGAATAAAATCATTGTTCTTTTTCTTGAACCTATTTAGCTTGTTGATTTTCCCCATCATCAAATTCCATTCACTAATTGGATACAACTCTAAACACGGCTGAAAAACCGCTCTCTTTACCACAAAACCGTCTTGTAACACAGAAGACAGTTGCTTTTTGAAGGCTGACGAAAACATCAATCTTCCCTTAGCATCTGATTTACACTCATATGTCCCAATTAAATTTAACACAACATATTATATTAGTCTAAACCAAAAATAGCTAAATTTTACCACTTTTTACCACTTTTCACCACATTGTTAATAAATAATCTATTTGTTAACAACTCCATGTAATTTTATTCATTTTACTTAAAAAAATGGCAAGCTAAAAAACGTTACCTATCTCATAAAAAAGAATTACATTTGCTTTTAAGCGAATTGAAAAATCAATGACTGACAAGTTAAAAACTGAAGGGAAATTTACATACGCAGAATCAGGAGAAGGACCTACAATCATTGTTTTACATGGGTTGATGGGCGCTTTAAGTAATTTTGAAAGCACCTTTAATTATTTTTCTAAAAATTCTTACAACGTATTAATTCCCGAACTTCCTTTATATACACTTCCATTAATAAAAACTAACGTTAAAAATTTAGCTAAATTTTTAAAGGAGTTCATGGAATTTAAAAATTTAGACAAAGCTATTTTACTAGGAAACTCTTTGGGAGGGCATATTGGTCTTTATTTTACAAAATATTACCAAGAAAAAGTAAAAGCATTAGTTTTAACAGGAAGCTCTGGGTTGTATGAAGAGGCGATGGGAGATAGTTTTCCTAAAAGAGGAAACTACGAATACATAAAAGAAAAAACAAGAGGAGTTTTTTATGATCCAGAAATTGGAACAAAAGAAATGGTAGATAGTGTTTTTGAAATTGTAAACGACAGAAGTTCTGTTATTAGAACTCTAGCAATTGCAAAAAGCGCTATTAGACACAATATGGCAAACGATTTGCCAAAAATGAAACAACCAACTTGCCTTATATGGGGAAAACAAGATATTGTTACACCTCCAGAGGTTGCAAAAGATTTTAATAAACTTTTACCAAACTCTGATTTGTTTTGGATCGATAAATGTGGCCATGCTGCTATGATGGAAAAGCCACAAGAATTTAACCAAATTCTGAAAGATTGGTTTACTGTAAGAAAACTTTAATTATCTCTGACAAACCTCCAAAAATTTAGAATCTTTTATTGTACATAATGAAAATTAGATCTGCAGACTTTATAATGAGTAACAGTAATGTTACGAAGGCTCCAAAAGACAGAATTCCTGAGTATGCTTTTATTGGTCGCTCTAACGTTGGTAAATCATCGTTAATTAACATGTTAATGGAGCGTAAAGACCTGGCTAAAACCTCGGGGAAACCAGGAAAAACCCAACTAATCAATCATTTTAAAATAAATAACGATTGGTTTCTAGTAGATCTACCCGGTTATGGTTACGCTAAAATATCAAAAAAGAAAAGAACAATTTTTCAGTTTTTTATAGAAAACTACTTCAAAGAAAGAGAACAATTAGTTTGTACTTTTGTTTTGATTGACTCTAGACATGACCCTCAAAAAATTGACTTAGAATTCATGAAGTTTTTAGGAGAAAACCAAATTCCGTTTTGTATTGTTTTTACCAAAGCAGACAAATTAGGTAGTTCTAAACTTAATAAACAAATTACCTCTTACAAAAAGAAATTACTAAACACTTGGGAAACACTCCCTGCGTCGTTCATTACCTCTTCGTCTACAGGATTGGGTAGAGAAGAATTTTTAACATTTATTGATGGGGTTAATGAAGATGTTTCGTCAGATTTTAAATAATTTCTGATGCATTCCACTAAAGAAAATTTACAAATTTTATTTGAAGATAATCATCTTATTATTGTAAATAAACGAGCTGGTGATATTACACAAGGTGACAAGACTGGTGACAAACCTTTAAGCGAGGTTGTAAAAGAATACATTAAAAATAAGTACAACAAACCTGGTGATGTTTTTTTGGGGGTTGTTCATAGATTAGACAGACCCACATCTGGAGTTATTATTTTTGCAAGGACTTCGAAATCTCTTGAACGTCTTAATAAAATGTTACGCGATAAAACAATACACAAAACATATTGGGCTGTTGTAAAAAATTCTCCAAAAAAAGTAAAAAACACTTTAATTAATTACTTAAAGAAGAATCCAAAAAATAATAAATCAACAGCTTATTCCAAAGAAATTCAAGGAAGTAAAAAAGCCATTCTTCATTATACTGTTCTTAAAAAATTAGATAATTATTCTTTAATCGAAATTGATTTAGAGACAGGAAGGCATCATCAAATTAGAGCACAATTAGCTTATATTGGAAGTCCAATAAAAGGTGATTTAAAGTATGGTTTTGATAGAAGTAATAAAGATGGAAGTATTCATTTACATGCTCGAAAAATAAAATTTACACACCCTGTTAGTAAAGAACCAATTAACATTTCCGCACCAACACCTAAAGAAGTTATTTGGAACGCTTGTAACTAATTGTTATCTTTAAACAATTATTTTTTTATGGATATTGATAGTGTTTTACAATCTCAGAAAGATTACTTTTCAACTCAACAAACAAAAGATATTTCTTTTAGAAAGAAGTGCTTAAAAAAACTTCAAACCGAACTTATAAAAAGGGAATCTGATATTACGAAAGCATTGCATGATGATTTTAAAAAATCAGAATACGAGGCAGTTTTAACAGAAACCTCTATTGTTTTGTCAGAATTAAAAATGACAATCAAAAATATAAATTCTTGGTCAAAACCAAAAAGAGTTTTACCATCACTTTTAAACTTTCCGTCTTCAGCAAAAATATATAAAGAGCCCTATGGTGCTGTTTTAATAATTGCTCCTTGGAATTATCCTCATCAGCTAGCTTTCGGACCTTTAATTGGTGCAATTGCAGCGGGAAATACAATTGTATTAAAACCATCTGAACTAACACCAAACACAAGTACAGTTACCAAAGAAATAATTGAAGCTGTTTTTGACAAAAAACAAGTTACTATTATTGAAGGTGGTGTTGAAGTTTCACAAAGATTATTAAAACAATGTTGGGATTATATTTTCTTTACAGGAAGTATTTCTGTAGGAAAAATTGTAGCAAAAGCTGCTGCAGAATTTCTGACACCAGTTACTTTAGAATTAGGTGGAAAAAGCCCTTGTATTGTTGATAAAACTGCCAATATTAAAATAGCAGCAAAAAGAATTGTTTGGGGAAAGTTTATTAACGGAGGACAAACTTGTATTGCACCAGATTACCTATTAATACATGCATCCAAAAAAGACGAATTCGTTACTTGCTTTAAAAACGAATTGAGAAAAGCTTATGGAGATAATCCTGAGACCTCAGCAGATTTTCCAAGAATTATAAATACAAAAAACTTTAACAGACTTGCTTTAATGTTAAAAAATGAAGACTTCTTAATCGGTGGAAAAACCAACAAAGAAAATCATTTTATTTCTCCAACATTAATTGATGAACCTTCTCTTGATAGCGAAGTAATGAAAGGTGAAATTTTCGGCCCAATACTTCCTTTACTTTCTTATAAATCTGAGGAAGAAATAGACTCAATTATTTCTAAATACGATAAACCACTTGCTTTTTATATTTTTTCTACGGATAAAAAAATCGCAAGAAAAATGATTCAAAAATATTCTTTTGGAGGTGGAACTATTAATGATACAACTGTTCATTTTGTAAATCATAGATTGCCATTTGGTGGTGTTGGAGAAAGTGGAATTGGTAGCTACCATGGTAAACAAACTTTCGAAACTTTTTCTCATAGCAAAGGTGTCGTTAAAAGAGGCAATTGGCTAGATTTAACAATTAGATACGCTCCTTATACTGATAAATTAAAAAAACTACGCACTTTATTAAAGTGGAATTAAATTTTATATAAACCTCACTCCTTCGGCTTTAAAACCAGCACATTTTCAGCTTTCATAATTTCAGACTGATTTAGTTTCATTTTCACAAACTTTCCGTCTAAATACCTCTGAGTTTGGTCTTTATAATACTCGCTAAACACATTTCCAGATTGACCTGTGGGTAAAATGGCTAAACTATTTTCAACATCAGAAAAATCTATAATTCTTCGTGTTGAAGGACCCGCAGTTACTTTATAATATCCTGTACTGTCTAATTTAAAAATCTGATTGTTAATCACTTCATTCCCTCCTACAGTTTCAAAAGGGCCAACGTTAAAAAATTTTCGTAATAATCCACCAGCTTTCCCGATTGCGTGCTCATACTCAACAGAGAGAACTCTATTCCAAGTCCAATCATCTATATTTTCTCCTAATTGATTTTGTAAAAAAAGAACTGCACTTTTAAATGACATCTGAGTAACCTCTTTTTTTGTTTCAATTTTATCTTTTGTAGAAATATCATCCCACCAAACAGAATAATTTCTATTGACCTGATTAGGCAATACTTGATCTTGCAATTGTGAATTGATAAACAACTCAAACCCTTCTCCTAATTCATCCTTATAGGTTGCTTTTAGAAAATTATACAAAAAGCGATTGTAAATTGTTGGTCCAACGGATGTTTTTAAATAAGTGCCGTCCCAATTTTCTAAAATTGAAAAAGCTTTTCTTTCTGAAGGAGTTAACGCTGATTTATCGACACTTTTAAGCAAATTTTGACTAATTTCCGGAACTGTAGACGATTTTACATCGTAAATCATCTCTGCAACCGCTTCTTTTGTAAAATCATTTTTTTGATCTAAAAGTTCAACAATTCTTTTTGCTCTATCCTGTGGCTGATAATATCCTGGATACAACTTTCCTCTCACGGAATCTATTTGATTATTCGCAGAATACACATAATTACTTTTAGGATTTATTGACTGTGGATTCTCATCAAAAGAAAGATATTCTCTAATTTCATCATTTCCTGAAGCACCATTTAAATAGGTTTTAGAAGACAGGCTATCTCTTAACTGATATAATTTAGCAGATGAAAACCAAGCTATATTATCTTTTGCGTCTCCATACATTACATTTAAACCAGGCGCATGAATTCTTGCAACGGAACTTTTAAATTCATTTATTGAACTAGCATGAGAAATTCCATAAGAGACTTCTAACATTTCATTTGGCAACTGCGTATAAATCCAACTCATTGCAATTGGCCTGTCATCAATAACATGTTCTATTAGTCCGTTCATTATTGGTCCATGTTTACTTACTTTTACCTGAAAAGAAGTATCAATTTCATTTTTTATATGAATTGTTTTATCTCTTAACTCATATGTATTGTAACCATCAGGAGTTTTATATTCTAAAGAACTCTGCGGATTATTTTCTTCTACATAAAAATTTAAATCATCGTTTGCTAACATTGTCAAGCCATATGCATATTCTCTATTATGACCCAGCAAAGGAAATGGCATCAAAGCAATATTAAATCCATAGATTTCATAATTAGGTGTTCTTATATGACTTTGATACCAAACTGAAGGCTGTGAATACGCAATATGAGGATCGTTTGCAAAAATCACTTTTCCGTTCTTCGTTTTTTCAGGTGCAATTACCCAAGAATTACTTCCAATAAAAGGAGAAACGGGCAACTCATCCATAATTTCACTTATTGAGTTAGAAAAAACAAAATCAAGTTTATCAGAAATATTATTTCTATTAATGGTTAAATTCTCACTATATGATCCTAGTAACTCTTTTAAGTAAGAATCGCCTAATTTATCTTTAATTTCCGTTAACAGAGGGTCTGTTTTGTGAGCAACCGCAAAACTAAAAGACATATATCCAAACACATTATAAATATCATTAAGTGTGTATTTCTCTTTCTTTACTCCTGCCAAAGTAAATTCTAAAGGAGTTTTTCCATCTTCAATAAATTGATTTACGCCATCTAAATAAGATTGGGTTAAAGTGTAAGCTTCAGTAGTTCTATCTAAATTCGCAATTGTTTTATTTGCAGCCTCCTCGATACCTAAACCCATAAAAAATCGATCTACTTTTAATAAATCTTTGCCAAAGATTTCAGACAATCTTCCTGGTGCAATTCTTCGTATCAATTCCATCTGCCACAACCTATCTTGAGCATGCACATAACCCAAAGCCACATATGCATCTTTTTGATTTTTTGCGTTAATGTGAGGAACACCAATATCATCAAAATAAATTGTTACTTCCTCTGAAATATTTTTGAGTTCTAAAGCTCCAGAATAATTTGGATGGTATGTTTTTGAATACAACCAACCGCAAATAAACAACAATACAACAAGAAAGAATAGAATTCTTAAAGAACGTATTAAAAGCTTCATAAAAATTATTTTTCTCAAAGATAACAGAAATATTATTTAAGGATAACTGCATAGAAAATGAAAGGAAGTTTGTATTTTTGAGGAGCAAAATTTTTTATATGAAAAAAATTCAAATGGTCGACCTACAAGGCCAATATAAACAAATAAAAGAAGCTGTAAACACCTCTATTGAGCAAGTCTTGAATACATCAGCTTATATCAATGGACCTCTAGTTCATGAGTTTCAAGCTGATTTAGAAAAATACTTAGGTGTAAAACACGTAATTCCTTGTGCAAATGGTACAGATGCATTGCAAATAGCAATGATGGGCTTAGGTCTAGAACAAGGTGATGAAGTAATTACTGCAGATTTTACTTTTGCTGCAACAGTAGAAGTTATTGCTTTGCTAAAACTAACACCCGTTTTAGTGGATGTTGATGCAAAAACTTATAACATCGATATTGAAGCTTTAAAAAAAGCGATTACTCCAAAAACAAAAGCTATTGTTCCTGTTCATTTATTCGGACAAGTTGCAAATATGGAGGCTGTTTTAGAAATTGCAAAAGAGCATAATCTTTTTGTAATTGAAGATAATGCGCAAGCCATCGGTGCAAATTACACGTTTAAAGATGGAACAAAAAAGAAAGCAGGTACGATAGGTAATGTTGGTACAACTTCTTTTTTTCCATCTAAAAACTTGGGGTGCTACGGAGATGGTGGAGCTATTTTTACAAATGATGATGAATTAGCACACATAATGCGAGGAATTGTTAATCACGGAATGTATACACGTTATTATCATGATGTTGTTGGTGTAAATTCTCGTTTAGATTCTTTACAGGCAGGAGTTTTAAAAGCCAAATTACCTCGTTTAGATAACTACTGTGGTGCAAGAAGAAATGCTGCTTGTTTTTACAATAAAGCGTTGTCTGTATCAGAACACATTATTACCCCAAAGACAAGTGCTTGTGGAGAAATCTGTGATACCTGTGATTGCCATGTTTTTCATCAATATACTTTACAAATTACAAACGGTAAAAGAGATGATTTACACAAACATTTGCTAGAAAAAGGAATTCCTAATGCTATATACTATCCCGTAGCACTGCATTCTCAGAGAGCATATGCAGATGCACGATACAAAGAAAGTGATTTCCCTGTTACAAATGAATTGATAAAAACAGTTATCTCTTTACCAATGCATACCGAACTAGACAATGAACAATTAACATTTATTACAAAAACGATTTTAGATTTCGTTAACTAAAACATCACAATGAAAAAAATATTAGTAACAGGAGGATTAGGTTTTATTGGTTCTCATACAGTTGTAGAATTACAAAATGAAGGATTTGAAGTTGTAATTATTGATGATTTATCAAATACCTCTATTGGTGTTTTAGATAAAATCACAGAAATTACGGGAATCAAACCAGACTTTCATCAAATTGACTTAAGAGTAAAAAGCGAAGTAAAAAACTTCTTCGAAAATAATAAAGTTGATGGAATAATCCATTTTGCTGCTTTTAAAGCTGTTGGAGAAAGTATGCACAAACCTTTAGATTATTATGAAAATAATTTAGGTACTTTAGTATACTTGCTGCAAGAAATGAGAGATAGAAAGTTAGATAACTTTATTTTCTCCTCTTCATGTACTGTTTATGGGCAAGCTGATGAATTACCTATTACAGAGAAAGCACCTGTAAAAACAGCTGAATCTGTTTATGGAAATACCAAACAAATTGGTGAAGAGATATTAAGAGATGCAAGTAAAGCACACGATTTAAATATCATAGCTTTAAGATACTTTAATCCAATTGGGGCGCATCCAACTGTAAAAATAGGAGAGTTACCTCTAGGTGTTCCTCAAAATTTAATTCCTTTTGTAACTCAAACTGCTGCAGGAATGCGTAATGAATTGTCTGTTTTTGGTGATGATTATGATACGCAAGACGGAACTGCTATTCGTGATTACATTCACGTAGTAGATTTAGCGAAAGCTCATATTGCTGCTTTAAAAAGATTAATTAGCAAAAGGAACAAACAAAATTTTGAGTTTTTTAATGTAGGATCGGGAACAGGAAGCTCTGTTTTAGAGGTTATTAAAGCTTTTGAAAAAGCATCTGGGAAACCTTTAAACTACAAAATTGTTGGAAGACGTGAAGGAGATATTACAGCTGCTTTTGCAGACACAACAATTGCGAATAAAGAATTAAACTGGAAAACAGAAAAATCTTTAGATGAAGCTTTGGAATCTGCATGGAAATGGCAACAAGCTCAAAACTAAATTTTAGTTACCAAAACAAAAAGTAGACTTGTTTAGCGTTTGAATTTTAATTTCCCTTTTTTAAATAATAGCTACTTAAGGAAAGTTGAAAACAAAATCAACATACAAATATAAAAAAAAGCCAAACTAATTCGTTTGGCTTTTATATTATGATACTCGTATTCTACTTAAGCTAAAATCGCACCACTTGCAGTAACACTTCTATCTATTTTACGCATTAAACCCTGTAAAACTTTACCAGGTCCAATTTCAATAAACTCAGCTCCTCCATCAGCAATCATTGCTTGCACACATTGCGTCCATTTTACAGGCGCAGTCAATTGTGCAATTAAGTTTTCTTTTATTTCATTAGGATTTGTAACTGCCTTTGCAACTACGTTTTGATACACAGCACAAATTGGTTTGCTAAAATGAGTTGCTTCAATTGCAGCTGCCAATTCCTCTCTAGCTGGCTCCATCATTGGTGAATGAAATGCACCTCCAACAGGTAATAATAAAGCTCTTCTAGCTCCTTTTTCAGTTAAAACCTCGCATGCCTTTTCAACAGCACTAATTTCTCCCGAAATGACTAATTGACCCGGGCAATTGTAATTTGCAGCAACCACTACCCCATCAATTTGAGCACACGTTTCTTCGACAATATTATCTGCCAAACCTAAAACTGCAGCCATTGTAGAAGGCGCAGCCTCACATGCTTTTTGCATTGCCAAAGCACGTTTAGAAACCAATTTTAATCCATCTTCAAAAGTTAAGACACCATTTGCAACCAAAGCAGATAATTCTCCTAAAGAATGTCCTGCAACCATTTCAGGTTTAAAATCGTCACCCAAAACTTTTGCAAAAATGACAGAATGTAAAAAAATAGCGGGCTGTGTAACCTTCGTTTCTTTCAATTGATCAGCGGATCCCTCAAACATAACGTCTGTAATTGAGAACCCCAAAATGTCATTCGCTTTTTCAAAATATTCTTGTGCCAATACAGACTTTTCGTATAAATCCAATCCCATTCCTGGAAATTGTGCTCCTTGACCAGGAAAAATATATGCTTTCATTTAATCTTGTTTAATTGTTTTTTTATGTAAATATGTAATTTCCAGCAAAAATAATGATTTTTATCGGAAGCTAATCCTGACTTTGGCTCTCACTTTTCTATAAAATAAGAACGCACCAAACCAATGTTTCAAAAGCAAAATTTTACAAAAAACACAACAGTCTCATAGAATTATTAAATTAAAGGACTAATACGTATGTTCTTTTAACAAAAAATATTTTTTATTTATGATTTTGTAATTAAAAGTAAAAATCATCGTCTAAAAAAATAGAAAACAAAATATACCTTGAAAAAAATCTTATTATTATTCATAGTACTTCTAACTTTTGTAAAAAGTTACTCACAAACATCTGTTTTTAATAATTTACTCGAGAAGTATGTTACCAATACAGGAATAGTAGATTATGAAAGATTTAATGGACAATTATTAAAAAAACATATTAAATATTTAGAAAACACCTCTACTAAAAGCAATTGGTCTGATAATAAACAAAAAGCCTTTTGGATAAATGTTTATAACGCTTATACTATCTATATAGTTCTTAATACTATTCAAATAGAAAAAATAGAAAGTATTTTGGATATTAAAATAAAAGGGAAAACCGCATGGAAAATTCCTTTTGTTAAAGTTGGCAACAAAACATACACTTTAGATTATATTGAACATAAAATATTACGCAGAAAATTTTCAGATCCAAAAATTCATTTTGGTATTAATTGCGCTTCAGCTTCTTGTCCTAAATTGAGTAATAAGGCTTTTACTGAAGAAAATATAGAAATGGAATTAACACGTTTAACGGAAGATTTTATTAACGATACATCAAAAAATAAAATCTCTAATAATGAAATTGAAATTTCTTTAATTTTTGATTGGTTTCAAAATGATTTCACTAAAAATGGTTCACTCATCAACTTTTTAAACAACTACTCCAAAATTAAAATTAGCCCAAAAGCTAAAATTAGTTTTTTAAATTACGATTGGACTTTAAACAGAAAATAGTACCTTTAATTTTCATCTTTGATAACACAAAAACAATGTCGAAAAACTATTATGATGCTGCCGATTTAAAAAAATTTGGTAAAATAACGGAATGGAATGAAGAACTTGGAAACAAATTCTTCGACTATTATGGAAAAGTATTTGAAGAAGGCTCATTAACAGCTCGTGAAAAATCTTTAATTGCCTTAGCCGTTGCCCATACAGAGCAATGTCCGTACTGCATTGACGCTTATACTAAAGATGGTTTACAACGTGGAATTACAAAAGAACAAATGATGGAAGCAATTCATGTTGGTGCGGCAATTAAAAGTGGTGCAACTTTGGTTCATGGGGTTCAAATGATGAATAAAATTAATAAACTCGAAATGTAATCGGACCCTAATTTTACTTCGTTTAGTGAAATTTTAGAGGTGACTTTACCTGAATTCATGACAAGAATTATTACATAAAACAATGAATTTTAAAATCGAATTATGAGTTTAATCACTTTAATTGATAATTTATAAGTCTACATTAATAATTAAATGAAAAAATCGCTAAAAGCAAGAAATAACGATATTGCTAATACTTCTCGTCAGATGGAAATTCTCTCTGAAGGGATATTTGCTAATGGAGAATTACCAACTTTTGCTACAAAAATAAAAGAAACAAATCAGTTTCCTTTGCGTCCTAAAAAATTAGAAATCTTACAAATAAACCTAGGCTATATGTGCAACCAAGTTTGTGCACATTGTCATGTAGATGCGGGTCCAGATAGAAAAGAAATCATGACCTTAAAAACCATGAATGACTGTTTAGAAGTAATTAAAAAAACAGGAGCTCATACTTTAGATTTAACGGGTGGGGCTCCAGAAATGAACCCTAATTTTAGATGGTTTGTAGAAGAAGCTGCTAACGCAGGAATTAAAGATTTTATTGTACGGTCTAACTTAACAATTATTAGAGCGAATAAAAAGTATTACGACTTGCCACAATTCTTTAAAAAACACAATGTTCACGTAGTTTCATCAATGCCGCATTGGACAAGAGGAAAAACAGATAAACAACGAGGAAATGGTGTTTTTGATAAATCAATTAAAGCACTACAAGAGTTAAACGCTATTGGTTATGGCAAAGAAGGATCTGATTTAAAATTAGATTTGGTATATAATCCTTCCGGAGCATTTTTACCTGGAGATCAACTGGCTTTGGAAAAGGATTTCAAAAAAGCCTTAAAATCTGAATTTGAAATTGATTTTCATAATTTATTCGCAATTACAAATTTACCAATTAGCCGATTTTTAGATTATTTAATCGCTTCAGAAAATTACGAAGATTATATGTATTCGTTGGTAGAAGCATATAATCCCACTGCAGTTTCAAATGTTATGTGTACAAACACACTTTCTGTAAGTTGGGACGGAAATTTATACGATTGCGATTTCAATCAGATGCTAAACCTTAAAGTTGCGAGTAAAGTAAAACACATTTCAGATTATAACGAAGAGCTACTACAAGACAGAAAAATTATAATTAACCAACATTGTTATGGTTGCACTGCTGGCGCAGGAAGCAGCTGCCAAGGAGTTGTTGCCTAACAATAACCAAAAATTAAAAAACTCACGAATAATTATTGAATTCGTGACAAAATAAAAAATATGAGTTACTTAGAAACCACACATAATGTATACAAAGAAGCGGCTTTAACACCAGATGTTGGCTTGTGTTGTACAACAAATCCAATTTGGGAATTACCAGGGTTAAAAATTCCAAGAATTATGCAAGAAATGAACTATGGTTGTGGTTCTACTGTTCATGCTCGTGATTTAGCGAACAACCCCAAAATGCTATATGTTGGTGTTGGAGGCGGAATGGAGCTATTACAATTCTCTTATTTTAATCGTCAAAAAGGAGGTGTAATTGGCTTAGATGTTGTTAATGAAATGTTAGAAGCTTCGCGTAACAATTTTAAACTTGCAGAAGAACAAAATGATTGGTTTAAAAGCGATTTTGTTGACTTAAGAAAAGGAGATGCAATGAATTTACCTGTAGAAGATAATTCTATTGATGTAGCTGCGCAAAACTGTTTATTCAATATTTTTAAGTCTGATGATTTAAAAAAGGCCATTGGCGAAATGTACAGAGTTCTAAAACCTCACGGAAAATTGGTCATGAGTGATCCTACCTGTGAGCAACCAATGAACGACGAATTACGAAATGACGACCGTTTACGCGCTCTATGTTTAAGCGGGAGTTTATCTATTGCAAATTATGTAAAAGCATTAACGGATGCTGGTTTCGGAACTATTGAAATTAGAGCCAGAAAACCCTACAGAATTTTAGATCCTAAAAATTACCCAACAGACAAATTAATTTATATAGAATCTATTGAAGTTGCAGCTATTAAAGACCCAATGCCAGAAGATGGACCGTGTATTTTTACAGGAAAAGCGGCAATTTATTATGGTAATGATGATTATTTTGATGACGGTTTAGGGCATACTCTATTAAAAAATCAACCTTTAGCAATTTGCGATAAAACAGCAGGAGCCTTAAAAGCATTAGGAAGAGATGATATTTTCATTTCAGAATCTACTTATCACTATGATGGTGGTGGATGCTGCTAAATATTAAAATATGCTGGAAAATAAATTGGCTTAGCGCACAAAAATAGTTTTATAAAAAAACACATTACTATTATCTTATTTATGCCTAAAAAACAAAAAAATAAAAACTTCTTATTAATCTTTATTAGAAATCCAGAATTAGGCAAAGCAAAAACACGTTTAGCAAAAACTGTTGGCGATGAAACTGCGCTAGAGATATACAAATTTTTATTACAAAAAACCAGAGACGTTTCTTTAAAAGTCAATGCTGACAAGGCTGTATATTACTCTGTAAAAATCAGAACTAATGATATTTGGGATGATGAAATTTATCAAAAACATCAACAAAACGGAGAGGACTTAGGCTTAAGAATGAAAAATGCATTTAAAGATGGTTTTAATTCGGGATATCAAAAAGTAATGATTATTGGCAGTGATTTGTACGATTTATACCCGAAAAACATAGAAAATGCATTTACAGAATTAAACAATAATGATTTTGTTATTGGCCCAGCATTAGATGGGGGATACTATTTATTAGGCATGAATTCTTTACAAGAAAATATCTTTGAAAACAAAGACTGGGGAAAAGAAACCGTGAGAAAAGATACTTTAAAAAATCTTAAGGGTAAAAAAGTAAAATTATTAGAATTTAAGAACGATATAGATACATATGAGGATATATTAGATATTCCAGAAATAATGTCAAAATTCATCAACCCTAAATAACATAAAACATAATCATTTTTGGGATTTAGGAACGTTCAGTAAATTGAACTCTAATAATTGCTTTGTCTTAACTTTTGATGCTTTTACAATTAATACAATTGAGAGGGATATTAGTTCTGCAAAAAATAAAATACATTTTTCAAACACAGAGATTAATTCTAATAAAATTCGTATTTTTAAAACTATAACAAAGACGTTATTTTATCAAACTAAAATAACAGAAAACATTCATTGAATAACATATATGAAAAAGCAAAAACTTCGAGAAACTATAAATTTTTTAAACCTTGAGGGAATCACAAATCCAGAAATAGGAATAGTTTTAGGAACAGGTTTAGGAAAGTTAGTTGATGAGATTTCAATAGAAAAACAAATTCCATATTCTAACATTCCAAATTTTCCTGTTGCGACGGTAGAATTTCATTCTGGCAAATTAATTTATGGAGAATTGTCTGGTAAAAAAGTACTTGTAATGGCGGGGCGATTTCATTTATATGAAGGTTACGATGCATGGGAGGTAACCTACGGAATAAGAACTTTACATGGGTTAGGTATCAAAAATTTACTAATTTCAAATGCGGCAGGAGCCATTAATTTATCATACAAAAAAGGTGATTTAATGTTGATAAAAGATCATATAAATCTGCAAGGAACTTCTCCCTTAGCATTTAAAGGAGCCAATTCTTTTGGTAATATTTTTGTAGATATGTTAGAACCGTATTCTAAAGAAATTAATGACAAAATGTTAGCTGTTGCCAAAAAAGAAAACATACAATTACATACAGGAGTTTACACAAGTGTTTTAGGTCCTCAACTTGAAACTAGAGCAGAATATAGAATGTTACAAATTTTTGAAACAGATGCAGTGGGTATGAGTACCGTTCCAGAAGTTATAGTTGCTAAACAATTAAACCTGCCATGTGCTGCTATCTCTGTATTAACAGATGAGTGTGATCCTAAAAACCTACAACCTGTTGACATTACAGAAATTATTGCAATTGCAGGAAAAACAGAACCTAAAATGATTTCTTTGTTTAAAGGAGTAATTGAAATGCTATAATTATACTTCAAGTATTTTAAACGAAATAAACTAATTAGCAACGCGACCGTTAAAAAAAAACTTTCTATAATCTAGATATTCATAATATAAAATTATTAGATTGCCTCTTAAACTCCCAATGACAATCATACTGATACTATCTATGATGTTGCGCTACTTTTTTTTAATCTTCCCTTTAACCTCTTTGATCTTTACATAAATCAGTTTCATATTTCCTTTAGACGTATACCTTCTTTCTACTTGAAAATTTGAAATGGAGTTAATTAAAGGTGTTAATTTCTGAAAACCATAATTTCTAGAGTCAAAATTAGGCTGTTTCTTTTGAAGTAAACCTCCTACATCTCCTAAAAAAGCCCAACCATCGTCATCTGACACATCATCTATTGTCGAGGCTATAAAACGAATTTCTTTTTGTGTTATTTTATCATAACTACCTTTCGTATTAGTTGCTTCTAAAGATTCCAATTCGTTTTCTGAAGATTGATGCTTTAAAATCTCTATGTAAATAAATTTATCGCAAGCCACAATAAACGGGTTTGGTGTTTTCTTTTCGCCAATACCATATACTTTCATTCCTGCTTCACGCAGACGTGTTGCCAAACGTGTAAAATCACTATCACTTGAAACCAAACAAAAACCATCTACTTTTTCTGAATACAAAATATCCATAGCATCTATAATCATAGCAGAATCCGTTGCATTCTTGCCAGTCGTGTAACCATATTGTTGTATTGGGGTAATGGCATTTTCTAGCAATAAGCTTTTCCACTTGTTTAAGTTCGGTTTAGTCCAATCTCCGTAAATACGTTTAATGGTTGGGTTGCCGTACTTCGCAATTTCTTCCATCATCTCTTTAACATAAGTAGAAGGAATATTATCTCCATCTATAAGCACTGCCAATTTTATATCCATCATTTTAAGATTTTTGCATTGTTTTCTTTAAAGATATTTCTTTTGAATAAAAACCTAATCTAAAAGAAATACTTTTCATCATAAAGATAAAAATTATAAACGAACTGCTTTTAATACATTTTTTTACTACTAATGAAAATAGATTAGAAATAAAACTAACATTTTTTCACTTAATTCCTCCCTTTCTCATTAGGGTATAAACTAGGTAAATTATCACTTTGAAAATAAGCTTTAGTATCAATATTTATTCCTGTAACCTTTCCTTTAAAAGCTGCTCCTGTGTCAATATTCCACACACTTTCAATATTTATTGGTGAAGATTCATCATAATTAGTCGTTGGTGTGTGACCTATGTAAATTTCTTTATAATGTTTTAATCTTTTAGGATATAAGATAGAATCTTTAGGAATACTTCTATCCATTGCTAAAACCATTTCCCATAAAGATCTGTCTAAATAAAATAACTCTTTAAATTTCTCTTTTTCAACACCATGCAAGGAAGTAAAACCAGCATGTAAGAACAACCTATTACTATCATCTAAATGATATAGTGGCAAGTTTTGGAAAAAATTAAGATGCTGTTTTTTTTCTTCTTCCGAAAAACCTTCATAACTTTCCATAGTTCCTTTACCACCGTGAATGTACCAAGAGGGATTTACATCACTAGATTTTCTCAACCAATTTTCACACCAAACATCATGATTTCCTTTGATAAAAATGCAATCAAATTTCTGAGATAAGTCCATTAAAAACTGAATAACTTGTGCAGACTCACTCCAACCATCTACATAGTCTCCTATGAAAATAATTTTATCGTCGTCCTTAAGTTCTAGCTGATTTAAAACTTGAATTAAAGCTTTTAAGCCTCCATGAATATCTCCAATAGCAAAAGTTCTCATCTTAATTTTGTTTCAAGCAAAACTAATAAAAAATGAACTGTAATTATATTCCCAAATTCAAAAAACTACCCCTTCTTCGTATATTCTTAGATTGTTATACATAACAAATCGATAATCAAAACTAGAAATAGTTTAGTGCAATTTTAAATTATAAAATGAATATCGCTACTCAGCTATAAATGATTGTTCAATCATCAAATTCGCCCAATTATCGGAGCTTAAACCCATGACTGTTAATTTATATTCGGCATCAAAAATTAGTTCTGGAGGTGTTTCTGTATTTATATTTGAAGTTGTATTGGAAACATTATAATACTGAAACGTCTGATCTACTGTAAAAGTTCCAGACAAAAAATCACCACTATTATCTGTAAATACTTGAAAGTAACTCTCATTTTCAGTATTAGAACCATCTACCCAAGTAAACGTTGGCTTTAGTCTCTCTTTAGTATCTATATTAACGTTTTCATCCGTAAACCATTCAGTTGGTTTTTCATCAATCTTAATTTTTATTGGGTTTGATTTGTACAATATATCTCCAATAACAAAAGTTACAATGCTCCAAACACCCTCACTATTTGTCCTAGAGTACCTTCTCAGCTTACCTCCAAAAACAGGCTCATCACTTAAGTTTTTTCGTCGATATTTAGAAAAATCATTCTCATCTACAGAAGCACTTTCTGTTTCATAATACCTCATGTCTGAAGAACCAATTAATGGGTAGTAATAAATATAGGATAAATTTGCGCTAGCACTTGCAGCGAAAGCCGTTGCAACCTCTATAGTTTTTGTTTCATTCACCTCAAGATATTCATCTAGATTTCTTGGTATGAATGTTTCTTGAATAACCAAATTCACCCAATTGTCGTCGCTTATTCCCATCATTGTAAAAAGATATTCTTTATCTTCTACTAAACGCTCTGGTGTTTCTTCTTCATTTATATCTAAAACAACATTTGTGGTATCAAGATATTCCAAAAAAGTGTCATCTGTAAAAGTACCCGATAAAAACGTTTCATCTTCTTCTTCAGAAATTACTTGAAAATAAATTTCATTACCTGTAGTTCCTTGATCAGTCCATATAAATTGAGGTATTAGTTTATCCGGAAACTCAATGGTGACTTTATCTGTCCAACTTGTTGGTTTTGTTACATTTTTTAAACGAATTGGATTTGATTTATGTAACTTCCCATTTAACTTATAGGTAATCAAACACCAATTTTCTTCAGAATTTGATCTTGAAAATCGTTCTAACCTTCCTCCAAAAACATTTTCTACCGCTAATATTTGTCTTTTGTAATTAGAAAAATCTTTTTCATCAACCTCTAAACTATCTGCTTCATAATACCTAATATCTGTTGCTCCTTTTTCGGGATAATAAAAAATATAGGATAAACTTTTACTTCCATTAGCACTTGCAGCAAAAGCTATAACTTCCCCCAAATCTTTTGATGATGAAGAGTCTATGTACTCCTGTAAATTTCTTGAAACTGAAATATCATTATCCTCTGTACAAGAAAGGAGAAAAAAAGAAGCAAAAACTGAAAGTAAAAAAAGTTTAAAATCCATCTTTATATTTAAATTTTTAATGTAATAATGGGCAAGGTAGAATGATTTTTATGATTGTCTGCAATACTAATTGCAAAAATATGAGATAATCCTTTGATGGCATGTTTTATTAAATCAATTAAATTTTCACCAACTAAAATAGAAAAATAAATAATTCGGTCATTTACTGATCTATCAAAAACATAATTTTTTAAAAAAAGAACAACTTCTTTTACCCTCATTAAAAAGTTATTAATAAATAATTGTGACAACAAATTTACTTCTGAAGTAAAAAAACATATTTCATATTTGCCAAATTATTTTATATATTTTTCTTGGTATAATTTTCTTATTACATCTTCAGCAGGTTTATTCTGAGGCGTAAATCTATTATTATTTACCCCTCCTACTTTTTCATGTTCATGAAACCATTTCCAAATAAAGCCACCAGCAAACCAATCTTCTTTCCAAAACAGATTATGTATCGCTCGTATGCCGTTTACCTGGGCTTCTAAATTAATATTACCGACAACGCTATCTGAGTTCCATGGCTCTTTCCCTGTAAAATCAAAACTTCTATAACCAAACTCTGTAAATAATACGGGTTTATCAAATTGCTTTTGAAGTCGTAGAATTTCGTTTTTATGAGGTTGCCAACCTAATTTAAAATCTTCTAATGATGGTGATTTTTTGTCACTCAAAGGAAAATAAGCATCAATACCGATGAAATCTATTTGCTTCCAAAAAGTCACTCGTTTAAATTCATCCCAATTCGCTGCATAAGTTAATTTTCCTTTATAAATTTTTCTAATTTTATAAATTAATTCTTGCCAATATTTTGGTCTATTTAAAACGAATTTTTCTAATTCTGTTCCAATACAGAAAATATCTGCTTTTAAATCTTCTGCAGCTTTTGCATAAGTTAAAATAAATTCTGAGTAAGTATTTTCTAACATTACCCATTTTTCTTCAGAATTCATCTCTATTAAACCTGTATATTCTCCTTTCCAAACCCAAATTTGAGGCTTTACCATTATTTTTATAAACTCATCTTGAAAAATTTTAGTGTATTGTGATAATCCCTTTTTAGTTTCACCAAACCATTGTTTATCTGAATTATGGATTATTTTGGGTGATGATAAGTTTTTAATAAATCCGAAAGGCATCAAAGCAACAAAATTGCCATGTGCCTTTACCACTGGTAAAATATGTTTTTTGTTTATGGAATCTCTCGATGCTACAAAACTAATTCCGTTTATTTTTTCTTGCTGACTATTGCATGATAACCGAATAAATATTACTACAAAAACAAGAAACTTATTTGATGTCATATATCTTAAATTTGGTTTTAATTAAATAAACACTCTTAAACCAATGTTTAAACTTTCTCCGAAACTATAAAAAAACTTATTAACCCATTGTCCATTAATTAATAACTTTGAAGAATTATAAATTACTTTTACCTGTAGTATTAGCCTCTAATAAACATTTTTACAAAACTTATAACCTTTCTAGGAAACTCTTATTTAAAGTAGTTCTAAATTATATTTTAAAATTAAGTTCTTAACTTTAACTTCGACTTAATGTGCAACAATAAATCAACTATGAACCATATTGTAATAATTGGTAACGGAATTTCTGGAGTCACTGCGGCAAGACATATTAGAAAAAATTCTGACTATAAAATAACAATTATTTCTGCAGAAACGAAATACTTTTTTTCAAGAACTGCCCTAATGTATGTGTATATGGGACATATGAAATTTGAACACACGCAACCTTATGAAAATTGGTTTTGGAAAAAAAACAGCATTGATTTAAAAGAAGGTTTTGTAAATAATATCAATACAATAGAAAAAGTCTTAAACTTTTCTAGTGGTGAAAACCTAACTTATAATAAATTGATTATTGCAACCGGATCAAAACCAAATAAATTTGGTTGGCCAGGGCAAGATTTAATTGGTGTTATGGGTATGTATCACAAACAAGATTTAGAGAAACTAGAAAAATATGCTCCAGATAAAAAAAAATGCAGAAGAGCTGTAATTGTTGGTGGAGGCTTAATAGGAATTGAATTAGCAGAAATGTTGCGAAGTAGAAATATACCCGTTACTTTTTTAGTTCGTGAAACAAGTTTTTGGAACGGAGTTTTACCCGCACAAGAATCTACAATGATAAATGAACATATTATACAACATCAAATAGATTTGCGTTTAAACACAAATTTAAAAGAAATCAAAGCAGATGAAAATGGACACGTAAAATCTATCATTATTGAAGAAACTGGCGAAGAAATTTTATGTGATGTAGTTGGCTTAACTGCAGGTGTTACTCCAAATATAGATTTTCTAAAAGGTTCTGGAATAGAACTTGGACGAGGAATAAAAGTAAACCGTTTTTTAGAAACAAATATCGAAAACATCTATGCCATTGGGGATTGCGCAGAGCAACATAAAGCCATTGGACAACGCAGGAATATTGAAGCGGTTTGGTATACAGGTAGAATGATGGGAGAAACTGTTGCACAAACTATTTGTAACAATAAAACAGCCTACAAGCCAGGACATTGGTTTAATTCTGCAAAATTTTTAGACATAGAATACCAAACATATGGCTGGGTTTTTAGTGAAAGTCGAAAAAAAGAAAACGAAATATATTTTCAATGGAAACATCCCGAACACTCGAAATGCATTACCATTTCGTTTGATAAAAACACAAAAACGTTTTTGGGTATAAATACATTCGGTATTAGAATGCGCCATGAGATTTTTGATAAATGGCTCACCGAAAATAAATCTGTAGAACACGTTTTAGAATATTTAGCAGATGCTAATTTTGACCCTGAGTTTTATAAATTAAATGAACATGAAATTGTAAATAAATTCAACTTAGAAAACAATACCAACATAAAACCAAAAAAGAAAAGTTGGAAACGAATTTTTAGCAAAGTATAGGATATGAGAGTCATAAAAAAATTAGGTTTAATTCTATTTTTACTAGGAATAACAATTTTTATTGGTATAATTTTTACAGGTACTTTTAATTTAACACAATCTGAATTAAATACTTTTATTAAAGAAAAAGGGTATAAGAATGAGCTTATAGAAGAGAAACTTGCAAAAGCTATCGTTACAAATGAAGATTTAAATATATTCGAATTTTCTAGTCGCGTTATACATGCTTACGACACGTCCAACGAGCACTACGATAATTTAATTACAAAGTACGATTCAGAACAAAATTGGACTAAAAAAGGAGAACAATATCAATATAAAATCTTCGGAAAACCGCATAGTTTAAGCTTTACACTTGCCAAAAAAGCAGGCAAAGGTTTTTCTGCAGAAAGGAGAGGCTTCGCATGGCTTTTAACTTTTGGTTTAGGAATAATTGGCGCACTTCTTTATATAGTGCCTGATGTTATTTTGTTAGGAAAACCAGGGATAAAAAATAATGGTATTTTTCTAAACGCAGCGACAAATCGTGGTTGGATTGGTTGGTTTGCTTTTATCTTTTTAGTTACCTTTTATATACTTCTTTATTTTTACCCAGATTTTATAGTAAACTGGGTATATCTGGTAAATCCTATTAGTAAATTTATTAGTGGAAATTCCGCAAGTCAATGGTTCTTATATGGTTTTTTATATTGCACCGTAATGTCTATAATGGCAGTAAGAATGTATATAAAATATCGCCATAATAAATACCAAATTTTAAGAACTACTTCAGTCTTATTTTTTCAAATTGTATTTGCATTTTTAATTCCAGAAATTTTAGTCAGATTCGAGAAGCCCTGGTACGATTTTAAAAATGCCTTTCCATTAGATTATGACTTCTTCTTTGAATGGAATTTAAATGAATTGCTCTCTACTGGCGGATTTGGTCTATTTATTTTAGTTTGGGGAGTTGTTTTAACAATAGTAGTTGTACCATTAATGGTTTATTTCTTTGGTAAAAGATGGTATTGTTCTTGGGTATGTGGCTGTGGAGGACTAGCTGAAACACTGGGAGATCCTTACAGACAAAACTCGAGCAAAACATTACTTTCTTGGAGATTAGAACGTATTGTAATTCATTCTGTTTTAGTTTTTGTTTTAGTAATGACAGGGTTTGCCTTGTTTACTTTCTTCTCTGGGTCAGAACAAATTATTGGTATTAAAACCCAAACAATTCAGGATATTTATGGATTCTTAATAGGTGCTATATTTGCAGGAGTAATAGGTACTGGTTTTTATCCAATTTTTGGAAACAGAGTTTGGTGTCGTTTTGGTTGTCCTTTAGCTGCATATTTAGGATTTATCCAACGTTTTAAGTCAAGATTTAGAATTACAACAAATGGAGGTCAATGTATTTCTTGTGGAAACTGCTCTACTTATTGTGAACAAGGAATTGATGTAAGGGCTTATGCACAAAAGGGTGAAAACATTGTGCGCTCTAGTTGTGTTGGTTGTGGTATTTGCTCTGCAGTTTGTCCAAGAGGAGTTTTAAAATTAGAAAACGGGCCAGAAGATGGTAGAATAAATCCTACAGAAATTTTATTGGGAAATGATGTTGATTTAATGGATTTTATAAACAATAAATAATTTCTCAAAAACTTCTTGTTATATTTTATCACAGGTAAATTTTGTTTTGCTATCCCAAAATAAAATCAATAAAAATCTTTTAAGGAGCTATTATTAAAGCAAGAATATAAGATTTCTAAACTTCAAAAAAATGATTCCTTGAAATTCAATCACAAAAACATAAACCTTAAAAAGAACGGTATTTTATAGATAATTTAACAACGAATTATTGGTACTTTTGCGGACAAGAGAAAACTGATGAAAGCTTCTAAATAGAAAAGAATAAAAAATAAAAGAATGGAAGGACTTTTTATCCTTTAAAGATAAAAATAGTTTCAATGATTTAAGATGATGAAACCTATCATAAAAGTAATTATCCCTGCTTATAACGAGCAAGATTCTATAGCAAAGGTTATCAACGATATTCCAAAAATAGTTGATGAGGTTATCGTTATTAATAACAACTCTGCAGACAACACAGAAATTAATGCAAAAAAGGCTGGTGCAACTGTTTTAATAGAAAGACAAAAAGGATATGGTTATGCGTGCCTGAAAGGAATGGATTATATTGCTAAACAAAAGACAAAACCAGAAATTGTGGTCTTTTTAGATGGAGATTATTCCGATTACCCAGAACAATTAACAGCAATTATTAATCCGATTATAAAGGACAATATTGATTTTGTTATTGGTTCTCGTGTTAAAGAACTAAGAGAGTATGGAGCTATGACACCCCAACAAATTTTTGGAAACTGGTTAGCTACTTCTTTAATGAAATTATTTTTTGGAGCTAAGTTTACAGATTTAGGACCATTTAGAGCAATAAAATATAACAAACTACTTGCTTTAAAAATGGAAGATAAGACTTATGGATGGACTGTAGAGATGCAATTAAAAGCATTAAAACAGAAATTAAATTATACAGAAGTACCAATGAAATATAGAAATAGAATTGGAGTCTCTAAAGTTTCTGGTACAGTAAAAGGGAGTATCTTTGCAGGTGTTAAAATATTAAGTTGGATTTTTAAATACAGTTTTAAGTAATGTTTATAGAATACTTGATTATTGGAGTTTATTCAATTTCGCTAGTGCTTATTTTTTTATACGCTTTAGCACAATTAAATTTACTTTTCAATTATATTACAGCACGAAAATCAGAAGATCACTCAGAAAAATTTGACTTTTCAAATTCAGAAGAAATTCCATTTGTTACCATACAATTGCCGGTTTATAACGAATTGTATGTTATGGAACGCTTGTTAAAAAACATAGCTAAATTAGAGTATCCTCGAGAAAAACTAGAAATTCAAGTTTTAGATGATTCTACAGATGAATCTGTAGAAATTACTGCAAAACTGATTAAAGAAATTCAAAAAGAAGGATTAGACATTCAGCACATCAGAAGATCAAATAGACAAGGTTTTAAAGCTGGTGCTTTAAAGGAAGGTTTGGAAACAGCAAAAGGAGAATTCATTGCTATCTTTGATGCAGATTTTTTACCACAAGCTGAGTGGTTGTATCAAACGGTACCCTATTTTAAAAATGATGAAATTGGAGTTGTTCAAACACGTTGGGGACACATCAATAGAAATTATTCTACCCTCACAAAAATCCAAGCATTTGCTTTAGATGCTCATTTTACTTTAGAACAATTAGGTAGAAATAGCAAAGGACATTTTATCAACTTTAATGGTACAGCTGGTCTTTGGAGAAAAGAATGCATTTATGATGCTGGTAATTGGGAAGGAGATACCCTAACTGAAGATTTAGATTTAAGCTATAGAGCACAACTAAAAAACTGGAAATTTAAATACCTCGTTGACGTAGAAACTCCGGCAGAATTACCTGTGGTTATTAGCGCTGCCAGGTCTCAACAATTTAGATGGAATAAAGGTGGTGCAGAGAATTTTCAGAAGATGATGAAAACTGTTATAACGCATGATAAGGTGCCGTTTAGAACTAAAATTCATAGCCTACTTCACTTATTGAATAGTTCTATGTTTACTTGTATTTTTTTAGTGGCTATTCTAAGTATCCCAATGTTATATATTAAAAATGAATATGCACACTTAAAATATTATTTCTACGTAATGAGTTTCTTCGTTATAAGTTCATTAATATTTTTTGTTTGCTATTGGCATATGTTTAAAAGTATTTATGGGAATGGCTTTGTCAAATTTATAAAATATATTGGCTCCTTTTTTACATTCTTTGCGATTGCCATGGGGTTTTCTTTACACAATACAATTGCTGTTTTAGAGGGTCATTTTGGGAAAAAGAGTGAATTTGTTAGAACACCAAAATTTAATATTAGTAGTATAAAAGATGGTTGGAAAAGCAACAAATACATAAAAAAGAAACCGTCTATTTCCGTTATTGTTGAAGGATTGCTTGCCATTTATTTTGTTTTCGGAATGTATAGCGCTTTTATTGTAGGAAATCAAGGTGGAGACTTTGGATTATTTCCGTTTCATTTTATGCTTTTTATAGGTTTTAGCTACGTATTTATAAAATCAGTATTTTCTAAAGCATAATGTCTTTATTCTCAAAATATAAAGATGTACTTCTAATTTTATTTAGCACATTACTTTATTTTGTTTTTGCATATTTAATAGAAAGAACTGAGTTTAACAAATTACTTTACTTATGGTTTTCTCTCTTTGGATGTTTTTATTTAGTAATAAAAAGTAAAAACATTTCTACATCCACGTTAATTGGTTTAGTGATTCTTTTTAGGTTGATTTTTCTCTTTGCAATCCCTAATTTATCACAAGATTTTTATCGATTTATTTGGGATGGACGAATGATATTAAAAGGACTTAATCCATATTTATCAATACCGCAATCATTCGTTCAACAGGGAATACAGCCAATTTCTGAAGCGTATAATTTATACAACGGAATGGGAGAAATGAATGCAAGTCATTACACAAACTATCCACCAATAAATCAGCTGTGTTTTTTAATTGCTGCTTTGTTTGCAAGCAAAAGTGTTTTTGGATCTATAATTATTCTTCGAATCATAATTATTTTAGCAGATTTAGGTATTTTATACTTTGGAAAGAAGCTACTACAAAGTTTAAACTTACCCGTAAAAAATATATTTTGGTACGCTCTAAATCCTTTCATAATAGTAGAAATGACAGGTAATTTACATTTTGAACCTATCATGTTATTTTTCTTAATTTGTAGTTTGTATCAATTACATCAAGAAAAATGGACATTTGCAGGAATCCTTCTGGGATGTTCTATTTCTGTAAAATTAATACCATTATTATTCTTGCCACTTTTTTATCAATGGTTTATAATAAAAGAGCAAAAATGGCTTATTAAAATTCAGAAATTAAGCCTTTTTTATATTATTACATTAGCAACATTAATTATTTCATTTCTTCCTTTTTATTCATCAGAATTTATTAAAAACTATTCTGATTCGATAAGTTTATGGTTTAAAACTTTTGAATTTAATGCTAGTTTTTATTACATTTTTAGGGAGGTAGGATACTTGTTTAGAGGGTGGAATGAAATAGAAATTATTGGAAAAATAATGCCAATTTTAACAATTATATTTCTAACGTCTATTACTTTTTTTCGGAAAAACGAATCAATAATCCAGTTAATCACTTCACTGTTATTTGGTTTATGCTTTTATTATTTTACAACCACCACTGTCCATCCTTGGTACTTGGCAACACCTTTAATTTTGTGCATTTTCACTAAATATCATTTTCCTATTATTTGGAGTGTAGTTATCATTTTCAGCTATCAAGCATACGAAAATCATCCTTGGAAAGAGAATTTATGGTTTGTTGCTATAGAATACATCATACTTTACGGATTTCTAATTTATGAACTTAGAAAAAAAGACTCGGTTATTAAATTGTAAATTAATTAATTTTTGCAGCTTTAATTAAGGTATTTTTGTATTTTGAGGATTAATAATGATTTAGATGAAAAGACTTACCATAAAAGACATAGCAAAAGAGTTTAATGTTTCCATTTCTACTGTTTCTAAAGCACTGAATGACAGTTATGAAATTAGCGTAAGTACAAAAGAAAAGATTCAGAAATATGCGAAAGAAAAAAACTACAAACCTAACTTTAACGCATTAAGTTTAAAAAATAGACAAACAAAAACTATCGGAATTATTATTCCAAATATGTTAAACTATTTCTTTGCTCAAGTTTTTAACGGAATAGAAAAAGTAGCAAACGAAAGAGGTTATAAAATTATTTCGTGTATATCTAATGAATCCTTTAAAAAAGAAGTAGAAACCATAGAAATGCTTTCAAATGGGAGTATTGATGGGTTTATATTATCACTTGCAGAAGAAACCGTTTCTAAAAACAATTTCAATCATTTTCAAGAAGTGATAGATAACGGCACTCCTGTAGTTATGTTTGATAGAGTTGCTGATAAAATAAATTGTGATAAAGTGGTTACCGATAATTTTGATAGTGCTAGGAGTACAGTCTCGTATTTAGTAAAATCTGGTCATCAAAATATTGCCTTTATATCGACAATAAATAACTTAGAAATCGGAAGAAGAAGACAATTAGGCTATTTAAAAGGTTTAGAAGATTTTAATATTAAAGCTGAAAAAAATCTGATTATAAATATAGATGATGATTATAAAAATTATGAACAAATCTTAGAGCCAATTTTTAAAAAAAATACAATAGATAGTGTAATTGCTACAGATGAATCTTCTGCTATAGCTGCTATGAAAGTTGCAATAAAAAAGGGACATAGAATTCCTGAAAATTTCTCAGTAATTTCCTTTTCTAACGGTATTTTAGCGAGACACTCTAGTCCCAGAATGACTACCGTTAGTCAACATGGAGAAATAATGGGAGCTACAGCCGCAGAAAAGTTAATTAATCGACTAGAAGATAAATCTCAGGTAAAAAAAGAACCTGAAACGATTATTGTAAAAACAGATTTAGTTGAGAGAAATTCTACAAAAAAAATCTTATAAAATTTAACAACTATCGTAAAGAAACTATGAACCTATCAAAAGTAAAATTAGTAGTTTCTGACATGGATGGAACATTACTAAATTCTAAAGGAGAAGTTAGTAAATTATTCTTTGAATTATACAAGCAATTAAAGCAACTAAACATTCATTTTTGTGCCGCTAGTGGAAGACAGTACGATAGTATTGTTAAGAAATTAGATTTAATAAAAGATGATATTTTTGTCATCGCCGAAAATGGTGGAATTGCAAAAAAAGGAGAAGATGTATTAGTTTCTTCACCGTTATCAAAAGAAAAAATAAAAAAAATTATTCCTCTTTTAAGAACTATAAATGGTGCTCATATAGTTTTATGTGGAAAAAATAAAGCTTTTGTAGAATCTAAAAACAAAGTTTTTATCTCGTTATTTCGAGAATATTACAGCAGTTTTCAAATTGTAGAAGACTTAATAAATATTTTAGATTCTGAAGATTTTTTAAAAATTGCTGTTTATCATTTTATTTCATCTGAAGTATATATTTACCCCAAATTGAAACATCTCGAAAATGAAGTACTTATTAAAATTTCTGGTAAAAATTGGTTGGATATTTCTAATAAAAAAGCTAACAAAGGAAATGCTTTAAGAAGGGTTCAAAAAACACTTAATATTACAAGAGAAGAAACAATGGTTTTTGGTGATTATCATAATGACATCGAAATGCTCAAGGAGGCTAATTTTAGTTTTGCGATGCAAAATGCACATCAAGACATCATAAACATAGCAAATTACACCACAGATAATGGTAACGATAATTTTGGAGTAGAAAAGACATTAGAGCTTCTGATAAAAAGCAACACTAAATAATATGCTTTTATCTTGTTAGTAATTTTTGACCGATCGAAATTGTATTGTTATTTAAATCATTAATTTCTTTAATGACATCTGCAGAAGTTTTGAATTTTCTCGCAATAGAATATAGTGTGTCTCCTTTCTTTACTTCGTAATACTTTTCATCTAAATACTTTGATGCAACATCTTCCTTTGCTTCCTCATCTGTATATGTCTTTGTAAATGTTTTGCTGACTTTAAAGTCTTTCTTTTTAACATTATCAAATTGGTACAACTTATAATTTTCGATAATTTTTATTAACTTATTTGGATATTGTTTATCTGTAGCATAGCCCGCTTTTTTTAATCCTCTTGCCCATTTCTTGTAATCCTTTACTCCGTAACTAAATAAGAAAGCATATCTCTTTCTTTTCGTTAAAAAAGCTGAATGATCAACATAGGAAGTCTCTACAAATTGGTATTTTCTAAAACATTCTCCTTTCTCATCATCATCATGATAAACGCGCTCTCCTTTCCATTGAGTATGACATTTTATACCAAAATGATTGTTAGATTTTAAGGCTAATTCGCTTCTTCCCTTACCAGATTCTAAAATTCCTTGTGCTAAGGTTATACTTGCAGGAATTCTATTTAGATGCATTTCCTGTACAGCAATTGGTGCATACTTTTTAATATAAGCTAATGTATACTTATTAAGTTTAGGATTACTCCTTACTAATGCTTTTGTAAGTTTTTCTTGATTTACAGATGGCAATTTTTTTGGTTTTGACTCGTTTAAAACTACTTCTAATTTTTTATTACTCTTATTTACATTTTTACGAGAGCCACAACTTACTGTAAGCAACAAAAAAAAACAATATAAAAAAAACTTTAACTTCATAAAACATCAATTAACAATTGTTCTTTCTTCTGCAATTGTTTGTTAATACCCTCAATACCTTGAAGACCTCCTGTATGAATTGCTAATATTTTAGCTCCTTCAACAAAATAATCTTTTTTAATTAAATCGATAATCCCAAATAACATTTTCCCAGTATAAATGGGATCTAACTGAATATTCGTATCCTTTTTAAAGTTATTAATGAAATCTATTAATTGATCATCATACTTTGCATAACCTCCAAAATGATACTTTTTTTGTAGGCCCCAACTAGCATCTTTAACAACATATTTTCTAATTTCTTCCGATAAAAAATTACCTTTTAAAGCAGGAAAACCTATCACTTTCTGACGCTTCTTTTTCGCCTTTATTAATCCAGCAATGGTTCCTCCTGTTCCCACAGCAGAGCAAATATAATCAAACTGAAAATCGCTCTTTGTCAGAATTTCTTCACAACCATCTACTGCTAAACAATTTGTACCACCCTCGGGTAGTAAATAAAAATCTCCCCATTTATTCTTCATCTTTTCAATAAAGCCAAACGACGATTTTTGTCTATACTGCTCTCTCGAAACAAACTGAAATTTCATGCCATTTTCGTGTGCCTCTCTCAAAGTAGCATTTTCTTCTAAAGTCTTTGTAAGATTTTTTGATAATTCATCACCTCGAATAACGCCAAAAGTCTTAAACCCCTGAATTCTACCTGCAACCGCAGTTGCCGCAATATGATTAGAGAAGGCTCCACCAAAAGTTAGTAACGATTTCTTTTTTAATTTTGTTGCTTCTTGTAAATTGTATTTTAGTTTTCTAAATTTATTACCAGAAACTAAAGAGTGTATTAAATCCTCTCTTTTTATAAAAAGTTCTATCCCTTTTTCTTCTAAAATTGGAAGAAAAATTTGTTGATTTTTAGATATAAAATCAGTACCAAAAAAAGAATTATTTGTATTAATCAATCTTTAAAATTTGTTGATACAAAAATAGAAGATAATAACAAACAAACGCTTAAAAACAAAAATTGTTTTTTTTTATTTTTAAGAAAATTTTCCGAATTTCATCCTTTGAAACCCTATAGAGAAAAGAACCTATAATTTGGTTTTTAAGTATATTTAATAATTAAAAAACATGTTTTAAAGGGTTATTTAAAAATAGCAAAATAAAAAGTTCATAAAAAATTAGAAACTTCTTCTTCTATCTTTTCCCATTGTTTCATTAAAGAATCTAATTTTGATTTCTTTGCTTTGTATTTTTCGAAAAAATTTGGTCTGGCAGAAACTTCATCATAATTTTGTGCTAGTTCTAAATCATTTTTTTCAATTTCAGATTCCAAATCAGAAACCTCAGTCTCTACATTAGAGAGCTTGTTACGCAATTTCTTAAGTTGCTTTTCTTGCTCTCTTGTCATTTCATATGCTTCCTTTTTATCGGAAGTTTTGTCAACCTTTACAACCGTTCTCTTTTCTGCTTCCCTCAGGTTTTCTATTTTATGCTGTTCTAAGAAATAATCAATATCTCCTAAATATTCTTTTATTACTTTATCTTTAAAACCATAGACACTTGAGGTTAAACCTTGTAAAAAATCTCTATCGTGAGAAACTAAAATTAAAGTACCATTAAAGCTTCTTAAAGCCTCTTTTAAAACATTTTTAGAGGCTATGTCTAAGTGATTCGTCGGCTCATCCATTATTAAAACGTTAAAAGGTTGCAATAACAACTTACACAAAGCCAATCTATTTCTTTCTCCTCCGGAGAGTACTTTTGCTTTTTTATCTACAGAATCTCCTCCAAACAAGAAAGAACCTAGCATATCTCTTACGCGCATTCTGTTGGTATCTGAAGCCGCATCTTCCATAATTTCTAAAACCGTTTTTTCTGGTGGTAATTCTTCAGATTGATTTTGAGCAAAATATCCTATTTCTACATTATGTCCCAATTTTAAATGTCCTTCAAAAGGAATTTCTCCTACCATCATTTTTGCCAGCGTTGATTTTCCTTGTCCGTTCTGACCAACAAAAGCAATCTTACTATTTCTTTCAATTAATAAATCAACATTTTCTAAAACCTTCTTTTCACCATAATTTTTACTCAAGTTTGTTCCTTCTGCAATAATTTTACCCGGATCTTTAGAAATACTAAAACGAACATTCATTGCCTGATTATCATCCTGATCAACCTCAATTAATTCAACTTTATCAAGTTGTTTCATTAAAGATTGTGCCATAGAAGCTTTACTAGCCTTGGCCTTAAACTTATTTATTAAATGCTGTTTTTGTTTAATTTCTTTCTCTTGATTTTTCTGAGCTTGTAACTGCTTTTCTTTTATTTCTGCTCTTAATAATAAGAATTGAGAGTATGGCTTTTTATAATCGTAAATCTGACCTAAAGAAATCTCGATAGTTCTATTGGTTACATTATCCAAAAACATTTTATCGTGCGATACCAAAACAATTGCACCTGAATATCCTTTCAAGAAATTCTCTAGCCATATAATAGATTCAATATCTAAATGATTTGTTGGCTCATCTAATAAAAGAATATCATTATTCTGTAAGAGGAGTTTTGCTAATTCAATGCGCATTCTCCAACCTCCAGAAAAAGTATCTGTAAGCTTATCAAAATCATCTCTTTGAAAACCTAAACCTTGTAAAATTTTCTCAGTATCTCCCTGATAATTATAACCACCAAGTAATTCATAGCGTTCCGTTAAGTCCGTTAAATCATGAATTAACTCACTGTAACCTTCGCTTTCATAATCAGTTCTAGTTGCTAATTGCTCATTAATTTTTTCTAGTTTTAACTCAATTTCTTTAATTTCCTCAAACGCTTGATACGCTTCTTCCAAAATCGTTCTTCCTTCAACAAAATCAATATCTTGCCTTAAAAACCCAACGCGAACATCTTTATCAAAAGCCATTGTGCCACTGCTTTCTATATCTTTAGAGAGCACTTTTAAAAGTGTAGATTTTCCTGCACCATTTTTACCAATAAGACCAATTCTATCTCCTTTATTCAATTTAAAAGTAATCCCTGAAAATAAATCAGTACCCATAAAGGAAACTGTTAAGTTGTGTACGTTTAACATGTAATGTAATAATTGTTACTAAAAAAAAGTTTATACTTTATATTTGCAAAAGTATACAAATTTATATTCTATATGTTTAAAAAAGGTACCAAGTTGTATAGCATTTCAAATGCCAAGTGTCCAAGATGCCATGAAGGTGAATTCTTTGAAAATAGATTTACATATAACCCAAACAAAATAACAAAACTACATGACAACTGCCCAAAATGTAATTTTAAATATATGATGGAACCCTCTTTCTTTTACGGAGCAATGTATGTAAATTACGGAATAACAGTAGCTCTTTCGATTGCTACATTTGTATTAAGTACCTTAATTTTAAATCTAACCCTTTTACAATGTTTTGCGGCAATTACATTCATTTTAATAGTTCTAGCACCATTTAACATGCGTTTATCTAGAATTATTTGGATAAATATGTTTGTTTCTTATAATGAAAATAAGAAATGAATAAATAATATTAAACTTAAAGATGTTTTACTGAGCTTTCGCTCTGCGCTTTTTTTACAAACAAAATGAGAACATATAGGTCTATTAAATTATTAAAAATCAATTCCTTTTAAGAATTAGGCTTAATTAAATGTTTAAACCTATATATATTAATTTCATCATCTAATACCTCCCCCTCTTCCAGGTGATTAAATAGCGCATTAGCAACCGTTGGGGCTATCATTACACCACGAGTTCCTAAACCGTTTAAAACAATTAATTTAGATTCTTTTGGATGAACACCAACCAAGGGTCTTCGACCAGAAACCGTAGGTCTAATTCCAGCTGACTGAGAAACAATTGTATATGGAATATCAATTACTTTTTTTAACTTCTCAACTAACTCTTCTTTACCAACATCCGAGGGTTCAGATGTTTTGTCTGTCCAATTAAATGTTGCTCCAACCTTATACAAATTATCACCCAAAGGCAATACAAAAAGAGTTGATTTTAAAAGAAAATTAATATTAAGTTTAGGCGCATGAATGGTCAGCAACTCTCCTTTTGCCTCATTTAAAGGTAAATAATTAAAAAACGGATTTCGTTTAATCCCAAAACCTTCACAAAAAACAATTCTCGTAGCAGAAATGTCTTTATAGGTAAGAGTATTTGTTTCAATACTTAATTCTTTATAATTAAACCGTTCTAAACGAATTAATTTTTGCGATTCTAAATAAGACCTGTAAGCCGTTATTAATTTAGCTGTATCAATTCTACCAGCTTCTTTAACATTACCAAAACTAAAATCTGCTATAACTCCGTTATAATTTTGATTATCTAATTTAGGATCTAAATAATCTACCAATCTTGGTTTATCTAGAGCAGAAAACCAATTGTTCTGATCTGCTATAGATTTAAAAGATTTTTTAATTATAAACTTTTCGTCAATTGTTATGTTTAGTTTTTGTTCTAATTTACTGTAAAAGGGAAGGGCACAGTTTAATTGTTCTTTCGCGTTCCAGACTGGTGTAAATCTTTTTAAAATTACTGGATTATAAACACCTCCTGCTACCAAAGAAGAGGTTTGAGAATCATCTTCAAATACTAAAAATGTTTTTTTTGCTTTTATTAATTCCTCTACAAAAGCTAAACCCGCTAATCCTAATCCTACGATTATATAATCTAATTTCATAATATAAAAATACTTAGATGTGACTGCAACATTTATTTTAGAATATTCTAACTCAAAAACAAAATAGAATACAAAATTATAAAATTACTTTAAATATAAAAACGCTTGCTTTCGCAAACGTTTTTAGTAAATCATTCTATGTTTAAAAAGTTTTAATAATTCCACATATCCATCTCTCTGTTTCTAACGTCCTCTTTAATTTTATTTGCTTCTAATAATTGGAATAAAGAATTACCTCTTACATAATCAGAAATTTTTCTGTTACCGTAAACATTTTCTTCTCTTACAATTACTCCACTAAATCTTCTTGCATTTAAAAGATGATCAAAAGATATGGGATGAGAAGCGTTTTTGGGGTTAAAAACTTTAGCATCATGTAAAACATTTCTTGTTGAAGGAAAGAAAACCCAAAATAGCTCATACAATTCCTCATCTTCAATATCTGTACCTATGGTCTGTACATCTTTACCCATTGGAGCTAAAGCCAATAACCTGTATTTCAATTCACCCTGACGCTTATCAAAATACCATATTCCTTTAATCATATAGCCTTCAACATCTTGTGTTTGAAGTCTAACTATATCCTTATAGCCATTCTCTTCTCTAACACTTGTCATTCTCGAGTCTATTTCACCCTGGGTGATTTTTGAAGTAAAAAAAGAATCTGAATATGCATCCTTTATTTTACCTTGCTTAATTCCTTTGATTAGGGTATCAAATAACGATCTTCTATCCGAAGACATATTTGTAGTGTCAATTGGAAAATAATAAGGTAAATTTATTTTTTGATTTAAATCGATAAATTCCCAAACCACCTTAGACCATAATACATCCCTATCATCTACATATCCATATGGTATAGGCCCATCATTGTCTGCTGCTATTTGTTGTTCATTTTTCACCCCTATTTGATCAACACTCTTAGCATTCAATAAATTTGCTTGCGCATTCATTGAACCACTTATGATCAATATGAAAAAGAATATTAAACCATTTTTAAACATATTTTATTTTTTTACTTCTAATTAGTTAATTCTATATTAACTGGTAGTACTTTTTTAAGGTCATACCCGTTGGCTGTAGCTTTAATACCATAAATAGTAATGATATCTCCCCTTTTTGCTTTTGACAATTTCTTCTTTGCCGCTGCGCTTAATTTAGACCCTTTCACAATAATAGTTAATTGGCCTGGTACTTTAATTTTAAAACTCTGTACCTTTATTTTTAAATCGAATTCAAAATCTGGCAAACCTGCTGCGATTGGAGCGTTTGATAAACCTGATTTAGGCATTCGAACAGTTCCGTATTGACCTCTTACAGAACCCATTGCTGCAGGTATATCTTTAATTCTAAAAGTAGCTTTAGAATTTACTGTTTTACCACTACTTAACTTAGCACCGACATTAATCGTTGCAATTTTTCCTGCCCCTGGTTTAATACTATATTTACCTTTGCCTCCAGTTAAAGCGCCTCCGATTGCAGATACTTTTAACATATTATCACTTACACCAGGTAAAGACACTGAAATAGGGTTTTCTAAACCTCTATAAACAACATTCATTTTATCCGCAGATACCACGGCATTACTTGGCTCTGGAATAACAGAATAAGTACTTTTAAAATCAACATTAACAGGTTCACCGTTTTGAGTAAAGGTAATTTGACCTTTAATGTCATGATTACCAACATTGCCTGCAGGCATATCAATTATTACTTGACCTGATTTAATATTCTTATAATTTCTGCCATTTAAAATAACATTGTCAGGAACCATGGTCTCATCATAACGACCTAAAACAATTTTACCAGTTACTTTTTCTCCTGCAAAATAAGCATTCTTTTCTAAAGCAACAATTCCTTTATAGTTATCTAAAGATAAAGCTTCTTCTAATTTACCACCTAATAAATCTGCGACAATATCACTTTCCGTATTTTTAATATCAGCTTGCATTTGAGTTAAACTAGTTAAAGATGCAACCAATGGAAAACCTTCATATCTTGCTTTTAAAAAAGGAACTTCTAACTTAGTCCTACTGTTTATGATGGGATTTGTAGAAAATTTACTTTTAATGATAGAAATAAACCTACTGTTGGATCCTAAAACACCGGATACATCATTTCTGTAACCATTAATTCTGTCTATAAACTCCTGACCCTCTTTAGTAAATTTATCACCTGTAAAGAAATATTCGTCTAAAAATGCGGTTTTATCCATAGATTCATAATCTTTCATATCTTCAACACCAAACGTCATTTTCTCCTTTAACGCTGCAAGATAATCATAAAATTCTGCCGAATATTTTTTAATCTTATCAGCTTTAACTTTTAAGGGACCAAATTTTGCCGCTTGTTCAGAAGCTTTAGTCTCTAAGTTAGCATACGCTGCATTATTCTTTGCTGTTGTTGAAATATTATTTTCAGTAAGCTTTTCATTCATAAAACCAAAAGCGGATAAAACTTCTTTACTCATATTCATTGCTAACATTGCAATGAAAACAAGATACATTAAATTTATCATCTTCTGTCTTGCGGACATTTTTCCTCCTGCCATTATAATTAGTTTTTTGAGTTAATATTATATTAGTTTCACTAATTATTATTTAGACATAGCAGAAAGCATGCCTCCATAAACTCCGTTTAAAGAGGATAAATTCTGTGCTAAAGACTCCATTTGTTCTTTTAACTTCTCGGTGTTCTCAACGACAACTCCGTTTAATTCTGTTTGCTTTGATGTATTTTCTACTTGTACTTTATATAAATTGTTCAACGTTTCCATTTGGACTGCTGCCATAGAAACCTGCTCGTTGTAATTATTCGTTGCTGAAATAGATTCTGATGCCGACGATAAACCTTCTGCAGCTCCCTGAAAGTTCTTCATACTTGTTCCTAAGCTCTCCATTAAACCTGCATCTATATTTGCTTCTTGTAGTAAATTATCTAATTTCTGAGATAATAAACCTTGAGCACCCAATTCTTTTCCTGATTTAACACCATCAGCACCCAATTCAGGATATACTTTCGTCCAATCTAAATCCTCTTCTACACGTTCAAATGCTGAAATTGCAAAAACAAATGCTTCTACTACTAAACCAATTGTTAGCATTACTCCACCAGATATTTCAAATACTCCAAGGTCTAAACTAATATGTTGAATTTTAAATAGTGCTCCAATAATTACAACTGCTGCTCCCATTCCATAAACGAAGTTCATTAATTGTTTTTGCTTTTTTGACTGTGCCATAGTTCTTTTTTTTAATTGTTTGTTTATTTAATAATTTATTAATTTGATGTACCAATGTAATCTTGTACGGTTCTGAAACCAATATAACTTCTTGCTGTATCTGCATATTCAAAATCTCTAGAACTAACTTCTAAAAAATATGCTACATCTTTCCAAGAACCACCGCGTACTATTTTCCTTTTATTTTTTCTATCTTCAACATTTGGGTTCATTGTAGAAGCCATCTGATAAGAGGATAAATTATATGCAGTATTTGTCCATTCAGAGACATTTCCTGCCATATTATATAAACCGTAATCGTTTGCGTTGTATGATTTAGCTTCCATTGTGTAGAGCGCTCCATCTACAGCGTAATTTCCTCTTACAGGTTTAAAGTTTGCTAAAAAACAACCTCTGTCACTCGTAGTTCCTCCTGTACCCCAAGGATATGTTGCAAATTCTAAACCTCCTCTTGCAGCATATTCCCATTCTGCTTCGGTTGGTAACCTGAAATTAGGAACTGCTGTTGCATTTTTCTTATTTTTTAGGTAATCGTTTTTAATTTTAGTCCTCCAATTACAGAAAGCAGTTGCTTGTCCCCAAGTTACACCAACTACAGGATAATCTCCATAAGATTGGTGATTAAAATAGTTTAAATGCATTGGATCGTTATATGAATAGTTAAAATCTTTCACCCAAACCGTTGTATCTGGATAAATATTAAGTAATTCTGTTTTAACAAAATCTTTTCTATTACCTCCTCTTCTCGCTGCATTGTCTCTATCAAACCAAGAATATCTGTACTTTAAGAATTTAGTATTAAAAGTTCTAACTCCGTCTACAGCTTCTTCTCTCGGTATATATAAAGAATCCATAACCTCTACATAGTCTACATCAGGAAATTCTTCTTTGTTCCAAATAATCTCATTTTCCCAATTTAATGGTTTTATAGAATCCATGCCGTCGCCTAGACTATAATAATTGTCATACATATATTTTTGGTATGCACTTGCATCCGTTGTATCTTGAACAGCAAAAGCATAATCGTGAATTCCACCAGACAATGCTGTTCCATCTGCGTTAGGCGACCCAATCATACCAGCCATTTCTTGTTGATAAGCTAACCTAGTTCTTACAATAGAATCTTTTACCCAAACTACGAAAGCTTTGTATTCATTGTTTGTAACTTCTGTTTCATCCATATAGTATGGCCTTACAGTAACTGTTTTTGTTGGAGCGTTAACAGTACCAATAATATCTTGATCTTGTTTACCCATTGTAAATGACCCTCCGGGTATTAAAGTTGTACCAAATGGTTTTTCTGAAAACCATTTCTTTTTTGATTTAACCCCTACTAACTCTCCTCTATCATTAGAGCCACAACTGTAAAAAACTACCATTAAAAGTGCAAATATTGCTGCTTTTTTCATATCCTAAAATGTCTTTACTATAAAGTCCGTAAACCTATTATTTTTTTTGCTAAAAAACAATAATCAAATTGTATTTTAACCCTGCGTTATTCTAATCTTTTTTTAATCACACTAATTTTCGCATCGCCTTGTACCATTTTTCAGGAATAATTTGCTTTATAGCATCATTATAATCATTATAAGTACATGGTATTAACGCATGTCTTTTGTATTTATTATCCGACACTATTTTTATCTCTAACCACCATCTTCCCGATTTATTACTTTTATAGAATGTTAAAGGCTCATCGTCTTCTAACAAAACTGTAAATTTTTGATAATTCTCTTTTCCTGAGAAAGGGTAATCATTCACTCTAAAATTCACTCCTTCAATAAAATACCAAACCATTTGAGCTATTAAATGTGCTGTTTGATGATTATTATCTAATCTAGAATTGTACTCATAAATACCGAAAGATGATACTTTATCACTTAATCCTGCATACCTTGAAATTGCACAAATTTCTTCTCCATAAAAACCATTTGGAGAAGCGTTTTTATTTGCAGGAGCCTCACTTTGCCTTACAGAACCTATATCTATTGAAACGATATCTGCATTTCTAAACACAGGCTCAATATTCTCTAATTCTTTTGCTTTTCCCAATCTGCAAGCATCGAAAAATAGGTTATCTAGTAACTCTATTTCATCTTGTGAATTGAAATATGTCTGATAACCAACATTACTATAATTGAATAAGTTGTTTGGCTCTTGCATTATCACCTTACTTAAATAAGATTGAGAGGTTAGTTCATCATTTAAATTACCTAAATCGAATCTACTATCTACCGCAGTAATATTCACAGTTTGTTCTAATGAGTCATATGCTCTGTAATTCACATAAGTTAAATCTTGACCTCCACCGATAATAATTGGAATAATATTTTTCTTAAGCAAAGCTGTTACAATTTCTGAAACTGCAAAATAAGTGTCAGTAACAGAATCTCCCTTTAAAACATTTCCTAAATCAGCTATTGGAGCATTCCAGTTTCCTGGAAACAGTTCATACAATTTTGTTCGAATAAAATGTAAATTATCCCCGCACCCAAAATTACTTGCTGAATTTCTATCTTCTTGAACTCCTAAAATTGCAATTTTTACGTCCTCTAGATCAGGAACACCTTGTTGTTCAGTATGAATTCTAATTATTTGCCCCAAGCATAAATTAGGTTGTAACGCAAGATGCGATATAACAGATTCTTTTACGGGGGTTAAGAAATCTTTATTCATCATTTTTTTTAACAGGTCGCAAGATAGTAAATACCTACTTCTTTTTCGTTATTTTTTTGCTTGATTTTTTTTTCTTTGCTACTTTTTTCTTTGGTGCCCTTGCCCCAATCATCTTAACTGCCTGATCCTTAGTTATTTTATCGGCATCCGTTGTCTTAGGTAGTTCTATTTTAATCTTTCCTTTCAATACATTAAAACGTCCCCAGCGTGCTTTTTCTACTCGAATACCAACATCATCCCAATTATGAATAACTTTTTCTATCTCTTTCTGTTTTTTAATTTCAATTAACTCTACAATGTCTTCAACAGTAAGATTATCAAAATCATATTTCCTATTTACATTAATAAAAATAGAATTCCACTTCAAAAACGGTCCAAAACGCCCAACACCTTTCTGTACAGGTAAATCTTCATAGTGATAAATTGGTGCATCGGCTTTTTGCTTTGCAACAATCAAATCTATTGCCCTGGACAAATCAACCTCCATTGGATTCTCTCCTTTATCCAAAGAGACAAACATCTTTCCGAATCGAATGTAAGGCCCAAAACGCCCATTAGAAACAACTACCTCTTCATCTTCATACACGCCCAATGTTTTAGGAAGCAGGAACAACTCTAACGCTTCTTCTATCGTGATAGTTCCTAAATTTTGGTCTTTGTTTAGACTAGCAAAGACTTTTTCCTCATCTTCCGGAGCTCCAATTTGTGCAATTGGACCAAATTTACCGAGACGAACTAAAACCGTTTTTCCCGTTTCTGGATGTTTTCCTAAAATACGCTCTCCGCTTTCCCTCTCCGCATTTTCTTTAACATCTTCAACAATATCGTGAAACTTCGTATAAAAATCTTTTATCATTTCTGTCCAATCTTCATTTCCTTCGGAGATATCGTCAAAAGAAGATTCTACTTTCGCGGTAAAACCAAAATCTAGAACATTAGAAAAATTGGCAACTAAAAAATCATTTACGATGTTCCCAATATCCGTGGGAATTAATTTATTTTTATTTGAACCCGTTCTTTCTTTCAACTCTGTGCTTTTCACAGAACCTAAAGACAAGATCATCTGTTCATAAACCCTCTCTAAACCATCATCCTGCCCTTTTTCCACATAACTTCTTCTTTGTACTGTAGAGATCGTGGGCGCATATGTAGAAGGCCTACCAATACCCAATTCCTCCAATCGCTTTACCAAAGAAGCTTCTGTAAATCTGTAAGGAGGACTTGTAAACCTTTGTGTAGCATTTATAAAATTATAATCTAAATGCTCACCTACTTTTAACAGTGGTAACATTCCAGCTTGCTCCTCTTCTTCATTATCATTTCCTTCTAGATAAACCTTTAAGAAACCTTCAAACTTTATCATTTCTCCATTTGCGGTGAAGATTTTTTCATTTTTAGAGTTTTCTATTTTAAAATTGGTTCTCTCTAATTGAGCATCACTCATCTGAGAAGCTAAAGTTCTTTTCCAAATTAAATCATATAATCTAGTTTGATCAAACTCAGTATCGATAGAGTGCATTTTCATATTTGTAGGACGAATAGCTTCATGAGCTTCCTGAGCTCCTTTTGCTTTTGTTTTAAAAACACGTTGCTTACTATATTCTACTCCATAATAATTTGTAATTTCTTCTTCAGCCGCATTTCTTGCTTCTACAGATAAGTTAACACTATCTGTTCTCATGTAAGTAATTAACCCAGCTTCATATAAGCGTTGTGCAACCTGCATAGTTTTTGCAACAGGAAATCCTAATTTACGGGAAGCCTCTTGTTGTAAAGTTGAAGTTGTAAACGGAGCTGCTGGTGATTTTTTAGCTGGCTTTTTAGTTAACTCTGCAATAGAAAAATCAGCATCTGAGCATGAGTTTAGGAAATCCATAGCAGTTACTTTAGAATTAAAATTCTTTGGAATTGAAGCTTTAAACTTTTTCCCTTCATTATTAGAAAATTCAGCAACTACCTTATAATGTGTTTCTGTTTTAAATTCTTGAATACTTCTTTCTCTTTCAACAATTAACCTTACAGCTACGGACTGCACCCTTCCTGCAGATAAGCCCCCTTTAACTTTTCTCCATAACACTGGTGACAACTCGTATCCAACAAGCCTATCTAAAACCCTACGTGCTTGTTGTGCGTTCACCATATTGTAATCAATATCTCTTGGGTTTTCAACTGCCTTTAAAATAGCTTTCTTAGTTATTTCATGAAAAACAATACGTTTGGTATTTTCTTCTCTTAATTCTAATTGCTCTTTTAAATGCCATGCAATAGCTTCTCCCTCACGATCCTCGTCACTTGCTAACCAGATAGTTTCTGCTTTTTTAACTAAAGATTTTAGTTTTTTCATAACAGGTTTTTTATCGTCTGAAATTATATACTTAGGGCTAAAATCGCCTTCCACATCAATTCCTAATTCTTTTGACGGTAAGTCTGCTATATGACCATAGCTGGATTCTACTTGAAAATCTTTCCCAAGGAATTTCTCAATGGTTTTTGCTTTTGCTGGTGACTCTACAATTACTAAATTCTTTGCCATTTATTTTTGTTTAACACTAAAAACGCTTAAAAACGCACTATTTTCATTTGCAAAAGTAGACAGATTTTTGTGAAAAAAAATTTTTTCTTTATTTTTCGATAAATAACTAACAGAATTCTAATACTATTTTTCTGCCAATTTGTCACAAAAAATCAAATTTGGTTGTATCTTTGTAACTGTTTTACTGATAAAATTAGAGATGGAACACGTTGAAAAAATCATAGATGAAAAAATACAAGGGAAAGCTCTTGTGACCGAAAATAAAAAACAAAACACTAAAAAACTATTTATAGAAAGCTATGGCTGCCAAATGAATATGAACGATAGTGAAATTGTTGCCGCTATTTTAGATCAAGAGGGCTATAATACAACTCAAGTCCTTGAAGAAGCAGATTTAGTCTTAGTAAACACTTGCTCTATTAGAGAAAAAGCAGAAACTACTGTTCGCAAAAGATTACAGAAATATAACGCTGTAAAACAAGTAAACAAAAACATGAAAGTTGGGGTTTTAGGCTGTATGGCGGAACGTTTAAAAGAAAAATTTTTAGAAGAAGAAAAAATTGTTGACCTAGTTGTTGGCCCGGATGCCTATAAAGATTTACCAAATTTACTGCAAGAAGTTAACGAAGGTAGAGATGCTGTAAATGTAATTTTATCTAAAGAAGAAACCTATGGAGATATTGCCCCTGTAAGACTAAACTCCAACGGAGTGACAGCATTTGTATCTATTACAAGGGGTTGTGATAATATGTGTACTTTTTGCGTGGTTCCCTTCACTCGCGGGCGCGAGAGAAGTCGTGATCCGAGAAGTGTTTTAGAGGAAATTCAATCTATGGTTGATAAAAACTTTAAAGAAATTACCCTTTTAGGTCAAAATGTAGATAGCTTTTTGTGGTATGGTGGTGGTTTGAAAAAAGATTTTAAAAAAGCCACTGAAATGGCTCAAGCAACAGCCGTAAATTTTGCGCAGTTACTCGACATGTGTGCTACACAATTTCCTAAAACACGTTTTCGATTTGCCACTTCTAACCCTCAAGACATAAGTTTAGATGTTATTTACACGATGGCGAAACATAAAAACATTTGTAAATACCTTCATCTACCTGTTCAAAGTGGAAGCAACAATATGTTAAAAGCCATGAATAGACAACACACCCGCGAGGAATACATCGAATTGATTGACAACATTTTTAGAATAGTACCAGAAATGTCCTTATCACAAGATATGATTGTTGGTTTTTGTGGAGAAACGGAGGAAGATCATCAAGACACCATAGAACTGATGAAATATGTAAAATATGATTTTGGATTTATGTTTACGTATTCTGAAAGACCAGGAACTTTAGCTGCAAACAAAATGGAAGATAATGTACCTGAGCATATAAAAAAACGCAGATTACAAGAAATAATCGATTTACAACAAGAACACGCATTATACAGAACACAGCAGCATTTGGGTAAAACAGAAGAATTTTTAATTGAAGGAACTTCTAAGAAAAACCCAAATGAATGGAAAGGAAGAAACACACAAAACACGGTTGCTGTTTTTGCAAAAGGTAATTACAAATTAGGTGATTTTGTGATGGTAAAAGTAGAAGATTGCACATCAGCAACCCTAAAAGGAACTGTTATTGGGTATTCTGATAACAATTAAAAAGAGAATCGAGGTTACAAAATCTAGACGTTCATTTGCACACCAACTTTGTAACTGTTTATTATTTTAAAACTTTGTAACGATAAAAAAAATGGAAAACTTACAAACATTAAAACAACGTTTTGGAATTATCGGTAATGACATTCATTTAAATCGTGCTTTAGAAAAAGCAGTAAGAGTTGCTCCTACTGATATTTCTGTTTTAGTTACTGGAGAAAGCGGTGTTGGTAAAGAAAATATACCTAAAATAATACACTCATTATCACATAGAAAACACGCAAAATATATTGCTGTAAATTGCGGAGCTATTCCCGAAGGAACAATTGATAGTGAATTATTTGGACATGAAAAAGGTTCATTTACAGGAGCTACACAAGATAGAAAAGGCTATTTTGAAGTAGCTGATGGAGGAACAATATTTTTAGATGAAGTTGGCGAGCTACCATTAACAACTCAAGTGCGCTTATTGCGTGTTTTAGAAAATGGAGAATTTATAAAAGTAGGTTCTTCTAAAGTAATAAAAACGAATGTTAGAATTGTGGCTGCAACAAATGTAAACATGCAGTCAGCTATTCAAAAAGAACGTTTTAGAGAAGATTTATACTACCGCTTAAGTACTGTAGAAATTCAGTTACCTCCATTAAGAGAGCGAAATGAAGACATTCATTTATTGTTTAGAAAATTTGCTGCTGATTTCGCACAGAAATACAGAATGCCCTCTATTCGATTGGATGAGAATGCAGTTAAAACATTATTAAATTATCGTTTCCCCGGAAACATACGTCAATTAAAAAATTTAGCAGAACAAATTTCTGTTATTGAAGAGGAGAGAACTGTTTCTGTAATTAAACTACAACAATACTTACCCAATAACAACGGTAATTTACCTGCAATAATTGGTGATAAGAAAGAAAATGATTTTTCTACTGAACGTGATATTATGTATAAAATTTTATTTGATATGCGTAATGACATCAACGATTTAAAAAAGCTGACATTAGATTTAATGAAAAGTGGAAATGCAGAGGGCGTACAGGCAGAAAATCATCACTTGATTGAAAAAATATACGGACAAAAAGAAGAAATAGAAAACAACATCGAAGTACTTAATATTACCGAAAATACATCCGAAGAAAAAAATTATGATTTTATTGAGACCATTGAAGAAGATGAATCTTTATCTTTACAAGACAAAGAAATTGAAATGATTAGAAAGTCTCTTGAAAAAAACAGCAATAAACGCAAACTAGCTGCAAAAGAACTAGGAATTTCAGAGAGGACTCTATACAGAAAAATAAAACAATACGATTTATAACCTATGAAAAAATATATATTCACATCATTATTTTTAATAGGTTCTTTATTACTAATATCTTGTGGTGCTTATTCTTTTACAGGAGGAAGTACTGGAGATGCAAAAACATTACAGATAGATTTTTTCCCAAACCAGGCACCTCTAGTTGAACCTAGTCTAAGTCAAGCTTTCACAACCGATTTGCTCGATTTATTTACACGACAAACTAACTTAACAACGGTAACCTCTAACGGAGACTTGTACTTTAGCGGAGAAATAACAGGTTATAGAGTTACACCTATGAGTGCAACCGCAAATCAAACTGCAGCACAAAATAGACTTACTGTTACTGTAAATGTTCGTTTTGTAAATAAATTAATTGAAAAAGATGATTTTGAAAAACAATTTTCTTTTTATTCAGATTTTGCCGCCAATGCACAACTTACAGGCGGTGTACTAGAATCTGCTTTAGATGAAATTTTAGAAAGAATTACGCAAGATATTTTTAATGCATCAGTAGCAAAATGGTAGTCTCAAAATTTATAGAAATTTTAAGTAAAAAAGAAAATATTCAACAACTAGAAACTGTTGAATTAAAATCTATTATCCAAAAATACCCATATTTTCAGGCGGCTAGAGCTTTACACCTAAAAGGATTAAAGAATCAAGATAGTTTTAAATATAATAATGAATTAAAAATTACCGCATCTTACACAACAGATAGAACTATTTTATTCAACTACATAACGTCCGACGATTTCAATTATCAGAAAGAAGATATACATCAACAGATTTCTGAAAAAATAACGGAAGAAAAACTCATAAACAAAACGGAACCGGTAAATAAAACATCAATAGAAAAACCTATTAAATTAAATAAAAAGACTATTGATGAAGATATTATCAAAGCATCCGAAAGCTTAGAAATTGGAAAGCCTATTTCATTTTCATCAACAGAAAACCATTCTTTTAGTGAATGGCTGCAAATTTCCTCTAGAAAACCAATTGTTAGAAAATCCAACGAAATATACAGAGAAACAGATGAAAAGGGTGATTTAATCAACAAATTTATACAGAACAATCCAAAAATAAAACCCTTAGCAAAAGATAAAAAAATTGCTATTCCTGTCAAAAAAAACAAGCCAGATTCATCATTAATGACGGCTACTTTGGCAAAAGTATATTTAGAGCAAAAAAAGTATGAAAATGCAATACAAGCTTATCGGATTTTAAGCTTGAAATATCCAGAAAAAAGTAGTTTCTTTGCAGACCAAATCAAACGAATACAAATTTTACAAAAAAATAAATCATGAGTTACACAGCGTTTTTAATTTTAATTTTAATTGTAGCCGTTGCCTTAATCCTAATAGTTATGGTTCAAAACCCAAAAGGTGGAGGGTTATCCTCTTCTTTTGGTGGCGGTGGAGCGCAATCTTTAGGTGGTGTGCAAAACACAAATAACTTTTTAGATAGAACAACTTGGACTTTAGCAATTACTATGTTTACACTAATTTTATTAGCAAACTTTGCGATTCCAAGAGGAGGAGACAGCAATTTTAAACTAGACAATACTTTAGATGGTATTGAAACTACAACTCCTGTTAAAACTGCAACACCATCAACTAACGATAGTTTAAAATAAATATCTGTTAGAATAAATTTGAAATGCCAATGTTTAATAGACACATTGGCATTTTTTTTGTTTAAATTATATTGAGAAAAGCAATCAAAGAAAAATTGTCAGTTTTAAACGGAATGGCACAATTTCTGACAATTTAAAGTAAAAGTAAAAATTAATTAATTCAAAATTTAAATAATAATGGAACTAAACATAAAACCTTTATCAGACAGAGTTCTTGTAGAACCTGCACCAGCAGAAACAAAAACAGCTTCAGGATTAATTATACCAGATAACGCAAAAGAAAAGCCACAACAAGGAACTGTTGTAGCTGTAGGAAATGGTAAAATTGATGAACCCTTAACTGTAAAAATTGGTGATACTGTTTTATACAGCAAATACGGAGGTACGGATTTAAAGCTAGAAGGTAAAGATTATTTAATGATGCGTGAGAGTGATATTTTAGCGATTATATAAAAATTCGGTTTATTTTGCTTTACTGAAAAGCAAAATTAAAACGAATAAACATTTAAACGAATAAACAACTAAAGAAAATGGCAAAAGATATAAAATTTGATATTGAAGCAAGAGACGGACTGAAACGTGGAGTTGATGCATTAGCAAATGCAGTAAAAGTAACTTTAGGACCGAAAGGAAGAAACGTAATTATTTCTAAATCTTTTGGTGCACCAACTGTGACTAAAGATGGTGTTTCTGTGGCAAAAGAAGTAGAATTAGAGAACGAGCTTGAAAACATGGGAGCTCAAATGGTTAAGGAAGTAGCCTCTAAAACAAATGATTTAGCAGGTGATGGAACTACAACTGCAACTGTTTTAGCACAAGCAATTGTAAAAGAAGGATTAAAAAATGTAGCTGCAGGCGCAAATCCAATGGATTTAAAACGTGGAATTGATAAAGCTGTTTCTGCTATTGTTTCTGACTTAGAGAAACAAACTCAAAAAGTTGGTAATTCTTCAGATAAAATTCAACAAGTTGCTGCAATATCAGCAAATAACGATAATACAATTGGTGATTTAATAGCACAAGCTTTTGGTAAAGTTGGTAAAGAAGGTGTAATAACTGTTGAAGAAGCCAAAGGAATGGATACATATGTAGATGTTGTTGAAGGTATGCAGTTTGATAGAGGATACTTATCTCCTTATTTTGTTACGGATGCAGACAAAATGATTGCAGATTTAGAAAATCCTTACGTGTTATTATTTGACAAAAAGATTTCTAACTTACAAGAAATTCTTCCAATTTTAGAACCAGTTTCTCAATCTGGTAGACCTTTATTAATAATTGCTGAAGATGTTGATGGACAAGCATTAGCTACTTTAGTTGTTAATAAATTAAGAGGTGGTTTAAAGATTGCTGCTGTAAAGGCTCCAGGTTTTGGAGACAGAAGAAAAGCAATGCTAGAAGATATCGCAATTTTAACTGGAGGAACTGTAATTTCTGAAGAAAGAGGATTTTCACTTGAAAATGCAACTTTAGATTTGTTAGGTACCGCAGAGAGTATTACCGTTGATAAAGACAATACAACAATTGTCAATGGTTCAGGAGATGCAGATAATATTAAGGCAAGAGTGAGTCAAATCAAAGCTCAAATAGAAACAACTACTTCCGATTATGATAAAGAAAAACTACAAGAACGTTTAGCAAAATTAGCTGGCGGAGTTGCAGTTTTATATGTTGGCGCTGCCTCCGAAGTAGAAATGAAAGAAAAGAAAGATAGAGTTGATGACGCTTTACATGCTACAAGAGCTGCTGTTGAAGAGGGTATTGTTGCAGGTGGTGGAGTTGCTTTAGTTCGTGCCAAAAAAGTCTTAGAGCAGTTAGCTACAGAGAATTTAGATGAAACTACAGGAGTACAAATTGTTAATAAGGCTATTGAATCTCCGTTAAGAACTATCGTTGAAAACGCTGGTGGTGAGGGTTCTGTAGTAATTAATAAAGTTTTAGAAGGTAAAAAAGACTTTGGTTACGATGCTAAAACCGACAACTACGTAGACATGCTAGAAGCTGGAATTATAGATCCTAAAAAAGTAACCAGAGTAGCTTTAGAAAACGCTGCTTCTGTTGCTGGTATGATATTAACTACAGAGTGTGCTTTAGTTGATATTAAAGAAGATGCACCTGCAGGTGGCGGAATGCCTCCAATGGGTGGCGGAATGCCAGGAATGATGTAAATAATGAATCGCCATAGATAATTATTTCTCTTTATTCATTATGACTTCAACTTTATGGAGGAATCATAAACCAAAAAATCCGATAGAAATTCTATCGGATTTTTTGGTTTTACTAACGTATAAAAAACTAATTTTTCTTCTGTTTTTTCATAGCCCCTTTATGATCTAAAACCACCTCTTCAGCTCTATATTTACAACAAGGATGAACGGAATTATAATCTTCTAATTTTGCCTCTAACTTTTTATCTTCATTAAGAATTATATCATGACCAACTTTTAAAATATTTTGTTGCACTTGAGCGAGATCTGTCTTACGTTCATCTATAATAAGATTTAGATTATGTGTTTTTATACTCCAAACTGCAAATTTCACACCTTTTGTTTTTAATGCTGCAGTTTCAATTCTTTTTTTACACATTCCACAAATGCCGTCTACTTCGCAGGAAACTTTTGCATTCTTATTCTTTAATACTTCTTGAGATTGAGTTGTAAATCCAATCAATATTACACTTAATACAAATATTATTTTTTTCATTTTTATGGTTTTTTGTTTATCTATGTTCGATTTCAATTAATTCAAATTGACAAGTTTTTTAATTATTACTTTTAAAATTTAGCTAGATTAATTTATTTTAAATCGTAATCCCGTATAAATTGCCCTTCCAAAAATTGGTGCATATACTATTGTAGTGTCAAAATTTAGACCAAAAGGATTATCACTGCCTAATATGGGATTATTTTGCTGAACATTGGTTAAATTTTCTCCTCCAAAATAAACTTCAAACTTATCTGAAAATACCTTAGTTACTTGAGAATTTAATAATTGAAAAGGATTTGAATATTCAGGTAATTGATATTGAATAGGATTTGAACCCGTGTTTGGCAAACGTTGTTTTCCAATAGTATTAAAAGTTATATCAAATCTCCATTGACTATCATTTTCTTGTTTTTCTGTTTCGTAAGAAATATTTACGAAAAATCTATCTTTTGGTTGAATTGGCTTTTGCAAATTTCCTTTTGTATAATCTACTGGTATATCAAAATATTTGTAAGCTGTCCTTAAGTTAATTTTTTTTGCCAAGTAATAATTTACTTCAACCTGAAAGCTATTTGCTATACTTTTTCCGTCTAAATTATAAAAAGAGACTTCTTGTGGATTTTCCCAATCTACAATTACTTGGTTTTGGAAATTGGTTTGATAAAAATCGAAAGTAACATCACCTCTATTTTCAAATAAATTGAACTTTTGCGAATAAGAAACGCCGTAATTCCACGCAATTTCAGGATTCAATCCATAGATATTACCACCAACATTATCTATATTAATTCGTCTCGAGCTCGCAAATAATTGTTGATTTTCGGCAAAAATATTACAACTTCGCTTTCCTCTACCTGCTGACGCCCTTAGAACTCCTTTTTCCCAAGGAACGTAGCGCAAATGCAAACGCGGTGTAATAAAAGTGCCCAATAAATTGTGAGTATCAATTCGGAATCCGGCTGTTAAACTAAAATCTTCTAAATTATCAAAAGCATATTCAAAAAATGCACCAAATGAATTCTCATTTCTATCAAATTTTCTACTGTAATTTCTTGCTATTGCTAACTCATCATATTTATCATAAGTAAAGGATAAACCTGTTTTAAATTTGGTTCTTGTATCTCCTATTATCGAATTAAAAATGAAGTTAGAATACAAACTTTGATGCTGAATATCATAAGTATTTAAACCGAAATAAGAATCTTGTTGATGATTGCTATAAGCCATTTGAAGCCCAAAACTTTGGTAAGGAATCTCAGGAAAAACATAGCCTAGTTTTCCAGAAATATCGAAACGATTCGTACCAATCTCACTTCCCCAATTATTTGTAGTTCCTTTATCTATATTAGGATTAAAATCGAGCTCTCCAGTTTGTTTTTCATCATTCATAAAACGAACATTTATAAAACTGACCCAGCCTTTTTCTGCGTCTGTAAATTGCCATCTGTTCATAATATTAATTTGATTAGCTAACGGATTATCTAAAAAATTATCATTATTTCTATCAAACTTTTGCCCTCTGTAATTCCCATGAATATAAAATCCGGTTTGCCATTTATCAGAAACTCGTTGATTAAAATGTGTATTTAACTCTAATCTACCCATTTGAGAGGCATAAGCATTTACAAAGAGTTTATTATCGGTGAAAGGTTTTACCAATTCAGCATTTATTTGACCAGAAATACTTTCAAATCCATTTACCACAGAACCTGCACCTTTACTTATTTGAATACTTTCTACCCAAGTTCCTGGAGTAAATGTCATTCCAAAAACTTGACTTGCTCCTCTTACAGAGGGAATATTTTCTTGTGTAATTAATAAATAAGGACTTTGCAAACCCAAAATTTCAATCTGTCTTGCACCAGTCAGAGCATCAGAAAAACTTATATCTATAGAAGGATTTGTTTCAAAACTTTCGGCTAAATTACAGCAAGCAGCTTTCAATAATTCTTCTTGATTTACTGTAAAAGTATTCACAGTTGATAAAAAGGACCTTTGTATGGATTTACGCTTACTTTTTAATGTAATTTCCTCTAAATTATTTTCTGGAGTTATAAAATGACGCAAAGGCTCTAGATTATTAATAGCAATTGTATCCGTCTTGTAACCGACAAAACTTACTACTAACTTTTTATAAGTTGATTTGTAATCAATGGTAAACCAACCTTTTTGATTGGTTATTGCACTAACATTTGTATTCAACCAATGTATGCTTGCTCCTTCTACCCCAAAATTTCCTTTAGGATTATTTTGATCCATAATCATTCCCTTAAAATTGGTTTGAGAGAGGATTACAAACGGAATTAGAAGCAAAAATATAGTTCCTAATATTTTTTTCATTGTCTTTTGATTTAATAATTATGCATATTAGCTTCCCTTTAAAAAGAAACTTTCTTGATACAAGAATTATAAAATCAAATTAAAAAAGATTGATAAAGAACCTGATAATCTATTGGAATGTCTGGGGGAGGAGAATCTTTAAAATAAATTTTATTTGAATTATTCTCACGTAGTACATCATTCTTGAAAATAAAGAAAGAAACTAAAAATTGTTGCTGGAGAAAATCAAATTCATCAACAGAGAATTGCTGCAATTCATCTTGACCCTCAATATAATGAACTTCGTCTTTACAACAGTTCTTCTTTTTATTGGATGCTTTTTCCGCATGCATTCTACAGTCATCCGCGTCACCTACAAAGGAAACATCAATTAAAAATTCCCCACAAAAATGCTTTTCTACTCTAAAAGAAAAAGTAGAAAACAACACTAAGAGGGCTAGTGAAAATGACGCTATGTTGGAAAAACGCTGTTTCAAGACAAATGCAAATTTACGATAAGTAATTTTAAAAATTTGTTAAATTACTCATTGCTGATTTTTTGATAATAAAACGCAGGTAAAAGCAATAATAAAAATAAGGGATGAATTATAAATCTGCGGATATAAAAAAGTAGCAAATACCCGCTTTCAAAATTATCTCTTAGCAGTAACAAAAAAACAATAATAAGAAACGTAAACGCAAGGGTTAAGAAGTAAATGGAAAACTTTAAGTAGTCTAATCGCTTAAATAGAACCCAAATTAAACCAAGTGAGATGACTGAATTTAATGTATATCGAAAGAGCATATTTAAGGTTAAACGCGTTACATCCATATCATATATGGGTTTATACAAATAATCATTTTTAAAATACTCTAATAATGGGTCGTAGAATAATTGAGACTCAAATGCTCTGACCAGAACAAAAAGTGAAAACAAGATTAAAGCTTGGAGAATTTTTACGTAATTATTCATCTTTTTAAATTCGAAAACTTATTGACCCATAATACCCAAAGTAAAAAGATGAAACCGTAAATGATTGCAGGAAAAACTAAATCATGTAAGATTCCAATTTGACTTGGAAATTTATGAATCATTAAAATGAGGAATACAATTCTTAATATATTGATAATATAAATTAGCGCACTACCGATAATAGAAAACAATAAAGTAGCTCTTACAGTGCCCGAAAAAGAGAAAATAAAAGCAACAAACAAAATAATTAAACTTACAGAATTACAACCTTCAATAATTCTTAATATATACTTATCTTCTATAAATAACTTCAAAGAAACCTCTTTATCATGCTGCATAACCCGAACATTATAACCAAAAGCGGTTAGCACTTTTACTGTTTGATTAGCTACGGCAGTTGTTATTGATGAAGTTTGATAAAAACTCTCTTTTTGTTGAGATTTTTGCAGATAACCATTATAAATTGCAACTAACAAAAAATAGCTCACAAAAAACTTAACCAAAAAATTAATGATATTTTTATATTTCTTCAAAGTGATTTTTAATTTATTTTCGCATTCCATACTTTAGATAAACGAATATACAAAATGAATATACAAATTTTAAAACAGCAGATAGATAATATTATTGCAAAAAACACTACCAAAAGCGAAAAACTTCAAGCAATCTGTGATTATTTAAAGAAAGAAATTTATCATTACGATTGGGTTGGTTTCTATTTCAAAAATGGAGATAAGAACGAATTAAAATTAGCTGAATATTCAGGAGAAGAAACAGATCATGTAATAATTCCTTTTGGTAAAGGTATTTGTGGACAAGTTGCTGTTAGTAATAAAAATTTTATAGTACAAGATGTGTCTGAACAAGATAACTACATTTCATGTGGTTGGAAAGTAAAGTCAGAAATTGTGATACCTATTTTTGTAAATAAAGAAAATATTGGTCAAATAGATATAGATTCTCACATGGCAAATATTTTTACACAAAAAGATGAAAAATTATTAGAATACGTTTGCTCGAGAGTAGCACATATCTTGAATTAAATAATGTTTTTCCAACTATTATAGATAGATCTTTTTTTTATGAAAATACCGATAAACTTGCACAACGAACGATTGAGATAAAAAAAAGAATTACGAGAAATTATAATACTTTAAGACAAAAACTTAAAACCTGAATGCTTACTAAATAGTTGTTAACTATTTACTCGTAATGTTACCATCTTTCTTTGCCTTACAACTTTGCTTTTATTAGATTTGCACTCTTAACAACACAACACTAATGAGCAATCCAAAAACAATAAAATCCGCATTAATTTCGGTATTTCACAAAGATGGTCTAGAACCAATTGTCAGAAAATTAAATGAATTAAATGTAACAATCTATTCTACAGGAGGAACAGAAAATTTCATTAAAGACCTCGGTATAAGCGTTATTCCGGTAGACGAGGTTACTTCTTACCCTTCTATTTTAGGAGGTCGGGTTAAAACGCTTCATCCAAAAGTTTTTGGAGGAATTTTAAACAGACAAGACAACCAAAGTGATGCAGCTGAATTAGCTGAATTTAATATTCCACAAATAGATTTAGTAATTGTAGATTTATATCCTTTTGAAAAAACGGTTGCCTCTGGAGCACCTGAACAAGATATTGTAGAAAAAATTGATATTGGAGGGATTTCTCTTATCAGGGCAGCTGCAAAAAATTTTAAAGACACGTTTATTGTTTCTTCGATGGACCAATATGATCGTTTTTTAAGTATCCTATCTGAAAACCATGGCGAAACAACAATCGCTACAAGAAAACAATTTGCTTCAAAGGCATTTAATATTTCGTCTCATTACGATACTGCCATCTTTAACTATTTTAATGAAGACGAAATAGTATACAAAGCGAGCGAACAAAACTCTAAAGTTTTACGTTATGGAGAAAACCCTCATCAAAAAGGATATTTCTTTGGAGATTTAGAAGCAATGTTTGATAAACTTCATGGTAAAGAGTTAAGCTATAACAACTTACTAGATGTTGATGCTGCTGTAAATTTAATAAACGAGTTTAAAGGAGAAGCACCAACTTTTGCTATTTTAAAACATAACAACGCTTGTGGTTTCGCTCAAAGAGAAACAATAAGTCAAGCCTATACAGACGCTCTAGCAGGAGATCCCGTTTCAGCTTTTGGAGGTGTTTTAATCGCTAATACAGAAATAGACATAGAAACTGCTGAAAAAATTCATACTTTATTTTGTGAAGTTGTCATTGCACCTTCTTTTTCGGAAGATGCATTAGCCATTTTAAAAGGAAAGAAAAATAGAATTATTCTAATTCAGAAAGATATCGAATTACCTACAACAACGGTAAGAACCTGTTTAAACGGATCTCTTGTTCAGGATAAAGATAGCATTACAGATAAATTATCAGATTTAAAATATGCTACCGAAAACAAACCAACTCAAAGTGAGTTAGATGATTTATTATTTGCGTCTAAATTGTGTAAAAACACAAAATCTAACACTATAATTCTTGTAAAAAATAAACAATTATTAGCTGGTGGAACAGGACAAACAAGTAGAGTTGATGCTTTAAACCAAGCAATAGAAAAAGCAAATTCTTTTAAATTTGATTTAAACGGATGTGTAATGGCAAGTGATGCCTTTTTCCCTTTTCCTGATTGTGTCGAAATTGCAGACAAAGCAGGTATAAAAAGTGTTATCCAACCCGGAGGGTCTATTAAAGATCAACTAAGTATCGACTACTGTAACGAAAATAATATATCGATGGTAATGACTGGAATAAGACATTTTAAACATTAATAATTAATGTGTAATTTACTGTCAGAAATTTAGTAAGTTTGTAAGAACACATCAAGAATAAAACAACAAATATATTTTATGGGTTTTTTCGATTTTATGACGGAAGATATTGCGATTGATTTAGGGACCGCAAACACATTAATAATTCACAACGGAAAAGTGGTTATTGATAGTCCTTCTATAGTTGCAAGAAACAGGATAAATGGAGAAATTATTGCAATTGGTAAAGAAGCTAATTTAATGCAAGGAAAAACCCATGAGAATATAAAAACAATCCGCCCATTAAAAGACGGTGTAATAGCTGACTTTGAAGCATCTGAGCAAATGATTAAAGAGTTTGTAAAGCAAATTCCTTCAATCAAAAAAAAATTATTTCCACCAGCATTAAGGATGGTTATTTGTATTCCCTCTGGAATTACAGAAGTAGAAAAACGAGCTGTACGTGACTCTGCCAAACACATGAATGCAAAAGAAATATATTTAATATACGAACCCATGGCTGCTGCAATAGGTGTTGGTATAGATATTATGGAGCCCAAAGGAAATATGATAATTGATATTGGCGGAGGTACAACCGAAATTGCTGTTATCGCTCTTGGTGGTATTGTTTGTGATCAATCTGTAAAAGTTGCAGGAGACTTGTTTACAAACGACATCATGTACTACATGCGCACACAACACAATTTACATATTGGGGAAACAACTGCTGAAAGAGTAAAAATTAAGATTGGTGCCGCCACTGAAGATTTAGAAACACCACCAGATGAAATGCTTGTTCAAGGACGAGATTTACTAAGCGGTAAGCCAAAACAGGTGCAAGTTTCTTACAGAGAAATTGCAAAGGCATTAGATAAATCTATTTTAAGAATTGAGGATGCGGTTATGGAAACACTCTCTAAAACGCCGCCAGAATTAGCTGCAGACATATATAATACAGGTATTTATTTAGCCGGAGGAGGTTCTATGTTAAGAGGTTTAGACAAGCGTTTATCTAGAAAAACAGACTTACCAGTTTATATCGCAGAAGACCCTTTAAGAGCAGTAGTTCGTGGAACAGGAATTGCCTTAAAAGAATTAAATAAATACAAGAATGTCTTAATGAAATAATAGTTTTAAGTTTTAATAATGCAGCAGATAATCTATTTTTTTCAGAAGTTTAAATATTTTCTATTTTTCCTTTTGTTAGAGCTCATTGCTGTTTCATTCATTTTTAATAACCTTAATTTTCATAAAAGTAAATTTGTAAACTCCGCGAATATTGTTACCGGGGGTTTATACAGAACATTATCTGATTACACTGAATATTTACATTTGCGGTCTAATAATAATATTTTATCAGATGAAAACACACGTTTAAAAAATATATTAGAAAAAGCCATTTCTAAAAGTTCAATGATTGATTTCATTATTGTAGATTCCACAAAATATATGCAGAAATATATATATACTGAAGCAAAAATCATCAATAATAATTACTCCAAACCATTTAATTTCTTAACCTTAAACAAAGGTAAAAGACAAAAAATAAATAAAGAAATGGCCGTTATAAATAGTAAAGGTATTATTGGAATTACTGAACAAACATCAAACAACTACGCAAGAGTTCAATCAATTTTAAGTAAGAATAGTAATATTAATGCTCGTATAAAAGGAAATACATTTTACGGAACTTTAAAATGGGATGGAGTTGACTACAATAGGGTTCAATTACATGATATTGAAAGACAAGCTCCTATTAAAATTGGAGACACAATAGAAACTGGAGGAAAATCCACTATTTTTCCTGAAGGAATTCCAATTGGAACTGTATTAAAATTAAGCTCAGGAAATACTGCTGATAATAAAATTGATGTAAAGCTTTTTAACGATATGAGTAACTTAAGGTACGTTTATGTAGTTAAAAACATAGATAAAGAAGAGATATTATCACTAGAAAATATGGATAATGAATAAAAATATAAATAAAATTTTATTTTTTCTATTCTTGCTTTTTCTGCAAGTTTTAATTCTGAATAACATTAACTTTTTAGGACACATTAACCCATACCTTTACATCGCATTTGTCTTTTTCTACCCTTTGAGGGAAAATAGATTTTTTTTTCTATTCATTTGCTTTATGCTTGGTCTATTTGTTGATTTCTTTTCAGATTCAGGTGGAATTCACGCATTTTCAACACTATTCATAGCTTATTTAAGACTTTCCTTTATAAAAATATACTTTAGAAAGTTACCAACAGACTACCTTTTTTTTAACTTAAAGTCAGAACCTTTTGGTAAAGTTTTTAACTATATTGTAACTTTAACAATAATACATCACTTTATTTATTTTTCTTTTGCTAATTTTAGTTTTCAAAATATGTCAATGGTCTTGTCAAACACCTTATATACAAGTATTTTTACATTGATTTTATTTTTTACAGTAAACTATATTTTTACTAAAAACTTATAATGCAACGCAGTTTTTTACTCTATTTTTTAATTACAATTGTCGGTTGTGTTTTTATTGGAAGACTATTTCAACTTCAGATAATTAGAGGAGCAAATTATAATCCAATACATAATTCTGCAGTAAAAACTACATACGACTATCCCGAAAGAGGATATGTTTATGATCGAAACGGAAAATTATTGATTGCAAACCAGCTCTCGTATGACGTTATGATCCAGCCGAACCAAGTAAAACCTTTAGACACAATAGAGTTTTGTAATCTATTAAAAATTAACAAAGAAAGTTTCTTAAAAAGATTGCGTAAAGCAGAAAGATGGGCTCCTTACCTACCATCTGTATTTTTAAAACAACTAGCTAAAAAAGATTTTGCTTTTCTTCAAGAAAAACTGCACAAATACAATGGTTTTTTTATTCAAAAGAGAATTATAAGAAAGTACCCTATTAATGCTGCTGCAAATGTACTTGGTTATATTGGTGAAGTAAATGAAAGTTTAGCGAAAAAAAACAACTACTATCAAGCGGGAGAATTAATCGGTAAAGATGGTATTGAAAGAGAGTATGAGAGCTATTTGAGAGGAAAGAAAGGAAAAAAATATTTACAAAGAAACAATCTGAACAAAGTAACAGGATCATTTTCAAATGGGAAATATGATACATTATCTAAAAATGGAAAAGACCTTACATTAACCTTAGATATTGATTTACAATTATTTGCTCAGAAATTGATGTCTGGGAAAAGAGGTGGGATTGTAGCTATTGAGCCCTCATCTGGAGAAATTTTAGCTTTAGTCACAGCCCCATCTTACGACCCAAATATGCTGGTTGGAAGAAAACGATCTAAAAATTCTACCATTTTATTTAACGATACTATTAGCAGACCTTCATACGACAGAGGTCTATTGGCCGCATATGCGCCAGGCTCTCCTTTTAAAATGATGAATGCTTTAATAGGTCTTCAAGAAAATGTTATTAATGAAAAAACATCTTTTAAATGCTACTATGGTTTTAAATACGGAAAAAGAGCCAATGAATTTATGGGGTGTCACTGTAATGTTATTGGAAAACCAATTAAGCTCAAAACTGCTATTGCCAAATCCTGTAATTCTTACTTTTCTAACACTTACAAAAGAATTGTAGAAAAAGATAACAACTCTTCAGAAGGATTAGATAATTGGCATAAACATGTTTCTAGCTTTGGATTAGGTGACTATTTAGGATATGATCTACCAGCAGGAAGTAAAGGCTTAATTCCCGATGGAAAATATTACGATAATCGCTATAAATATTCTTGGAATGGCTCTACGACTATATCCAACGCCATTGGGCAAGGAGAAATTTTAACTACACCAATTCAACTAGCAAACTTCACAGCTGCAATTGCAAATAGAGGCTATTTTTATACACCACATATTTTAAAGAAAATTGACAAAAAAACAATTGACAATGAAAAATTTACGATGGCAAAAAAAACTACTATCGATAAAAAACATTTTGACCCCGTAATTGAAGCAATGCACGAAGTTTTTAAAACGGGGACAGGGAAATGGAGTCAAGTAAAAGGAATTGAAATTTGCGGAAAAACTGGTACTGCTGAAAATTTTACAAGAATTGAAGGTCAAAAAATTCAACTTCCAGATCATTCTATTTTGGTTGCATTTGCCCCAAAAGAAAATCCAAAAATTGCTTTGGCTATTTTTGTAGAGAATGGAGGTTATGGATCTACGATTGCTGCTCCTATTACAAGTTTAATCATTGAAAAATATTTGACAGGGCAAATCTCAAAGACAAATAAATACAGAGAACAAAATATGTTAAACTTAAGTTTACAAGACATTTATGAAAAGTTAAAACTAAAACCTAAAAAAATTGCGTCAGGAACGAAATAACATTTTTGAAAACATTGATTGGGTTCTTGTTTTTCTATTCATTACCCTTGTTGGTTTTGGATGGTTGAATATTTATGCTGCTTCAAAAACAGAGGAAGATGTTGAACTTTTAAGTTTTTCAACAAAGTACGGAAAACAATTGATATTTATTTGTTGTACCATTCCTTTAATTATTACAATCCTCTTTTTCAACTCTAAATTTTATGAGAAATATGCCAGTATTTTTTATATTATTTCTATTTTCTGCTTACTATTACTCTTCCCTTTTGGAAAAGAAATTAATGGAGCAAAATCTTGGTTTAATTTTGGAGTTTTAGGTTTACAACCTTCAGAATTTGTCAAAGCGTTTACTGCTTTGGCAGTTGCCAAACTTTTAAGCGACAGACAATATAATTTAAAACTGATTAAAAATCAGATAAAAGTCTTTATTATTATTTTTACTCCTGCAGTTTTAATAACACTGCAGCCAGATGCGGGCTCTGCTTTAATTTATTTAACATTCTTCTTTGTTTTAAATAGAGAGGGGTTAACAATGAGTTATATGATTTGGGGTTCAATACTTATTTTTCTTTTTATTTTAACCATTTTCTTTGGTTACTTTCCGGTTCTATTGGTGTTATTAGCATTCATAACGATTACTGTTATTTATATGATTTACAAAAGAGGCCAGAGATTTATTCGCTTTAATTGGTACAAAATTGTAATAATATACATCATTACAATACTTTTTACATTTGGTACGAATATTATATATAATAATGTATTTAAACGACATCACAGAGATCGTTTTGAAGTTCTCCTGGGATTAAAAACCGACATAAAGAATATCGGTTACAATTCCCATCAATCAGAATTAACCATTAGTTCTGGGGGCTGGACAGGTAAAGGTTTTTTAAAGGGTGATATTACAAAAGGTGATTTTGTACCAGAACAACACACTGATTATATATTTAGCACTGTGGGTGAAGAATGGGGATTTTTAGGTAGTAGCCTTGTTATTATACTTTTCATGCTAATGATTTATAGAATTATTTATCTATCAGAAACACATTCTAATAAATTTGGAAGGATATATGGCTATAGTGTCGCATCAATCCTATTTTTTCATATTGTAGTTAATATAGGGATGGTTATTGGTTTATTGCCAACAGTTGGAATACCACTACCCTTTTTTAGCTATGGAGGTTCCTCTCTTTGGGGTTTTACTGTTTTACTATTTATCTTTATACGCTTAGACGCTCATAAAAATTATGATTGGTAGATTAGGCTAAATATTTATAAATTTAAGTTTCATTACTATATTAGAAAATTTAAAAAAACTTATAATCCAAGCTTTAAACCTTTAATAATATAATTAATAATCTCAGAAACTAATATTCCGTTGTACATAAAAACAATTTAAATTTTAGGCAAAAAAAACTCTAAATATAGAATATTCAGAGTTTATAATGATTTTTAAAAATAAAACCTTACAAAGCAGCGACGTGTTTTGTTAATTTAGATTTTAAATTAGCAGCTTTATTTTTATGGATAATATTAGTCTTTGCTAATTTATCTAGCATAGAAATAACTTTAACTAACTTTACTTCAGCTTCTTTTTTATCTTCTACTGAACGTAAATCCCTTACAGCATTACGAGTAGTTTTGTGCTGATACTTGTTACGCAATCTTTTAGCTTCGTTACTTCTAATTCTCTTTAATGCTGACTTATGATTTGCCATATTTTTTTCGTTCTTTATATTAAAACTTGTAGTCCGTACGGGAATCGAACCCGTGTTACATGGATGAAAACCATGCGTCCTAACCCCTAGACGAACGGACCATAACAATTAAAAAACCTTTCAATTGCGGGTGCAAATATACAACGTTTTTTAACATCCACAAACATTCATTTTAAAACATATCATTTTTTTAAAAATAATTATTTAAGGTTCTACTAAATTTTTTAGAATATTTTAAAACACGACTTATCTATATTTTAATTCAAATATATTTAACCCAAAACAAGAATGTTTTTTAAATCTGATAAAATCATAAAAAACACAATGATATAAATGAGCTTAGTATTGATAATTTAAAATATTTACTCAGATTAAAATATTTAAATAAGGTTTTAGTGTAAGACAAAAAAAACTCTAAATATTTTATATTTAGAGTTTCAAATTTTTTGAGTTACAAATACTACAATGCTGCAACGTGTTTTGTTAATTTAGACTTTAAATTAGCAGCCTTATTCTTATGAATAATATTAGTCTTCGCTAATTTATCTAACATAGAAATAACTTTAACTAATTTCCCTTCAGCTTCTTTTTTGTCTTCTGAAGAACGTAAATCTCTTACCGCATTACGAGTCGTTTTGTGCTGATATTTATTACGTAACCTTTTGGCTTCGTTACTTCTAATTCTCTTTAATGCTGACTTATGATTTGCCATATTTTTTTCGTTCTTTATATTAAAACTTGTAGTCCGTACGGGAATCGAACCCGTGTTACATGGATGAAAACCATGCGTCCTAACCCCTAGACGAACGGACCATAACAATTAAAAAACCTTTCAATTGCGGGTGCAAATATACAACGTTTTTTAACTCTCACAACAATTTTACAAAAAAAACTTATTTTTTTTCAAAATTAATAAGCCTTTGCAAAAAGTACTCTTTTATTGGATGGTTTGCCGGTTAAAATACAGACACCTATCTCTTGCTCAGCATCATTAGGAATGCATCTAATTGTTGCCTTCGTATACTCTTTTATCCTGTTTTCTGTTTCTTCTGTGCCATCCCAATGAGCAGAAACAAAACCACCTTTACTCTTTATTGCTTTTTTAAACTCTTTAAAATCGTTTACAACTGTTGTGTGCTCTTTCCTAAAATCAACTGCCTTTTTAAACAAACCGTCTTGTATTTCTTCTAAGAGATTTTCAATAAATGACACCGCATCAGGTTGTGATATGGTTTGCTTCTCTAAAGTATCTCTTCTGGCAATCTCTAAAGTTCCGTTTTCTAAATCTCTATTTCCTATCGCAACTCTGACAGGAACACCTTTTAATTCGTACTCTGCAAATTTAGCTCCAGGTCTATATGTATCTCTTTTATCGAACTTAACAGAAATACCTTTTTTTCTCAATTCTTTTACGAATTCATTCATTTTTTCTGAAATAGCATTTAGCTGCTTTTCATCTTTGTAAATAGGAACAATTACAACCTGGATAGGCGCTAGTTTTGGAGGCAATACCAAACCGAAATCATCAGAATGTGTCATAATTAATCCCCCAATTAAACGAGTAGATACTCCCCAAGAAGTTGCCCAAACATATTCTTTTTTCCCCTCTTTAGAGGTAAATTTCACATCAAAAGCTTTTGCAAAATTTTGACCTAAAAAATGACTTGTTCCCGCTTGTAATGCTTTTCCATCTTGCATTAAGGCCTCAATCGTGTAGGTATCTTCTGCACCAGCAAAACGCTCGCTATCAGATTTTATTCCTTTAACTACGGGCATTGCCATAAAATTCTGTGCAAACTCTGCGTAGACGTCTTGCATTTGTCTTGCTTCAGCTACAGCTTCTTTTTTTGTTGCGTGTGCAGTATGTCCTTCTTGCCATAAAAATTCTGCTGTACGCAAAAATAAACGGGTGCGCATTTCCCAACGAACAACATTTGCCCATTGATTTATTAATAAAGGTAAATCTCTGTATGACTGAACCCATCCTTTATAAGTATTCCAAATGATTGCCTCAGAAGTTGGTCTTACTACTAATTCCTCTTCTAATTTTGCTTCAGGATCTACCCTTAATTTACCTTGATTATCAGGATCATTTTGTAAGCGATAATGCGTAACAACCGCACATTCTTTTGCAAATCCTTCTGCATTTTTCTCCTCGGCCTCAAACAAACTTTTAGGAACAAAAAGAGGAAAATAAGCATTTTCATGCCCTGTCTCTTTAAACATTCTGTCCAATTCCGCTTGCATTTTTTCCCAAATAGCAAAACCATAAGGCTTTATAACCATACACCCCCTAACAGCAGAATTTTCTGCTAAATCAGCCTTTACTACTAATTCGTTATACCATTTAGAATAATCAACGGCTCTTTTTGTTAAATGTTTGCTCATAATCAAAATTTTGGCACAAATATTGTTACCTTTAAAGTGAACGCTCTGTTAATAATTTTAGTTTCTATTTTACAAAACGATGCAAAATTACTATAATTTAAAGAGTTTTTAGCAAGATTTAATCATAAAAATAACTATTCATCTAAATATATTCATCATGAAAGTTCGATATAAAATCATCAATCTAAACCAATTATTATTTTTACTTATAGCTAATTTAGTTTTAGTTTCTTGTGGAACTTATCAAAACACATCCTATAACGATGGTATTTATGATGATGATAATTTAACAGTTACGAAAAATAAAAAAGTACTAATTGTTGATGAAAAAGAGTATGAAAAATACGAAGAGAATTATTTTTTAAGAAAACTAGATAGTTTAAACAATATCAGTGATAATGATGTTTTTACAAACGTAGATGATTACAACACTATAGATACAGATACCATTTACATTGATGAAGAAAATATTGATACAAATGTTAGTTACAATCCAAATCAACCTTGGGGACGAGGTGAGAAAAATCAGGTAATGGTAAATTTAATTAACAGCCCATATTGGATTGGTAATTACGGATACGTTAATTACGGTTATGGATTTTATGATACTTGGGGATTTAGAAACTGGAGAAACAGAGGTTTTTACGGTTGGAATCAAAATCCTTTTTGGTATCCTTACCAAAATTATTATGCTGGGAACGTTGGTTTCTACAACCCTTATTATAGTGCATTTAACTATTATGGATACTCACATCCATACAGACGATATACCAACAGACACTATAATCGTTATTACAGAAATAGTAATTACGGGAGAAGAACTTCATATAATAGTGCATACAACAGAATCATTAATACTGAGAACTCTAGAAATACGAAAACCAGAAGTTCTGATATAATGGCAAAAAGACAACGAACAACTACCTCAAGAAGAATCAGTAACAGAGCAAAAATAGAGAAAACAGGTTTAACTCAGGCAACTACAACCACAACGACAAGAAGGAACAATACGCCTGTAACGAGAAGTTCTGCAAATAAAAGAAGTATTACAAATAGAAATACGAACGTGAATACTGGCAATAAAAGGCGAGTTGTAGTGGTCAGAAGATCCTCTAACGAAAGAAGTTCAAATACAACAACCAATAATGTTCATAACACTTCCTCTGCAAGAACAACAACACCTACAACATCCAGAAATAGCTCTTACACAAGAAATAACAGCACACCATCAACCACAAATTCAACTCCATCAAGAACTACAACTACCAGAAGTAGCTACTCGAGAAGCACTCCGAGTAGAAGCAGTTCTGCAAATTCTTATTCTAGAAGTTCATCTTCAAGAGGCTCTTCTTCAAGAAGGAGAAGATAACTTAATTTGAAAATATTAAAAGATTATTAATAATTGGTATTATGAAAAAGATTATAATTCTCGGTTTTTTTTTAGCAACAACAATCATATCTTACTCTCAGTCATTAGGATATAGGGATTTAGGGGTTTTATTTTCTCAAAATGATGAAAATGGTTCTGCCCGTTTTACATCTATGAGCGGTGCTTTTGGCGCATTAGGAGGTGATGCTTCCTCTATGAGTATTAACCCTGCCGGAATTGCAGTTTTAAAAAACAGTGTTTTTACAGGAACCTTTAACTCAAGAAATACTGATATAACCTCTAATTATTACGGAAGTTTATTAACTACTCAGAATAACTTTTTTAACCTTTCTCATGCAGGTGGTGTTTTGGTTTTTGATAATGTATACAAATCTGAATGGAGTAAATTCGCGATTGGTTTTAATTATAGAATTACTAAAGATTTTACAGACAGCTTTATTTCACAAGGGAATAGCGGCGTGGCTACCTTTAGAGATTTCCCTTTAGACAGCAACATACCAACTATAGATTATAACCTATCAGATGAACAACAATTTTCTAACAGCTATAATGGAGAAATTTCTGAATTTAATATTGCCTTTTCATCCGTTCACCAAAAGAAATTATATGTTGGAATAGGATTGAATTTCTTTGAACTTATTTATGGACAGCAAACACTTTTAACAGAATATAACAGCGATATAAATGGAAATAGATTAGATGTCGATTTATATCAAGAAAACATAACAGCTGGTAATGGTTTTTCTGCCAACTTAGGGTTTATTTATAAAGCACATCCTAATTTTAGATTTGGTATGGCATACCAAACTCCTACTTGGTATTCAGAAATTTTACAAGACACTAATTTCAACCAAGATAGTGATATTGATATCGGAGAAACTACATTTTATCAAGAAAATCAACAATATACAGAATATAATGATTGGCAATACATTAGCTACAGTTTAAAAACACCAAGTAAATTAACCGCAAGTGCTGCCTTTATTTTTGGAAAAAAAGGTTTAATCAGTATTGATTACATCAATCAAGGGTATCAAAATATAAAATTATATAATGGCGCTTTTAATGGTGAAAATCAATTTTTCCAAAATGAATTAAGAAATACACATTCTTACAATATTGGTACAGAATGGAGATTAAATAGATTGAGTGTTAGAGGGGGCTATAAATTTGAACAAAGTCCAGATAAATTAGCTTTAAACTCAGACAACTTAAAAGGATATTCTCTGGGTGCGGGTTATAATTTTGGGGGTTTTAAATTAGATTTATCTTATAGCGACAACAATAAAACATCTCCATACAATTTCTACCCTAACTTTAATTTAAATCCAGCGAATCTTAATATAGACAATAGAACGGTTACTGCCTCAGTTACCTTAAATCTATAGTTTTTAAAAGCTTAAAATAGAATTCCACTTTAACAGATAAATACATCGGTGAAGTGGAATTCTCATTTAACATATCAAAAAACAATTCTGTTTCCCTTTTTTGCCTTAATTTTGCAATTCAATTTTTTCAAGACAATGAAAGACATAAAAATTACAATTCAAGAAACAACCAACAACACCATTATAAAATTTAACACCAATCAAGTTTTAATAAATGGTGGAAGTTATGAATATAGTAATATAGATGAAGCTAAGGCTTCGCCTTTAGCACAGCAACTATTTTACTTACCATTTGTAAAAAAAGTTTTTATTACAGCTAATTTCATTGCTATTCAACGTTTTGATATTTTAGAATGGAAAGATGTACAAGAGGAAGTTAAAGATCAAATTAAAGCTTATCTAAGCGGGGAAGGACACGTAGTTAACGAAACACAAACATCTAAAAAAGAAGCAATTGAAGTTTATTCTGAAGTCACTCCCAATCCTTCCGTAATGAAATTTGCTACAAACAAGTCTTTAACACAAACAAATGTTGAATATAAAAATATTGATGAAGCAAGTAAATCCTCTCCTTTAGCGCAAGCTATTTTTAATTTCCCTTTTGTAAAAGAAATTTTTATTTCTGATAACTATGTATCCGTTACAAAATACGACATGGTAGAATGGAGTGATGTTTTTGGAGAAGTAAGAACATTTATACGTGAATATTTAGTTTCTGGAAAAATAATAATTAAGGATCTGCCATCAGAAAAAAAATCAACCCAAGAAAACAAGGTTGATGAACCTAAAATTAAATTAGAGGGAATTGAAGCACAAATTGTAGATATTTTAGATGAATACATAAAACCTGCTGTTGCAAGCGATGGGGGAAATATAGCTTTTCGCTCTTTTGATGAAGAAAACAAAATAGTAAGTGTTGTATTACAAGGCGCTTGCAGTGGCTGCCCTTCCTCTACTGCTACTCTAAAAAACGGAATAGAAAACTTATTAAAAGAAATGCTACCTAATCAAATTAATGAAGTAGTAGCAATTAACGGATAAAAAAATGTCAGCAGAAAAAATAAATCCATACAAAGATTCTAAACTTGGTAAGAAAGAGCAAGTTGCCCAAATGTTTGACAACATTTCTGAAAATTATGATGGTTTAAATAGAGTTATTTCTTTAGGAATTGATATAAAATGGCGTAAAAAAGTAGTTAAGATTGTTGGCCAAAATAATCCGAAACAAATTTTAGATATTGCAACTGGAACCGGAGATTTAGCCATAATGATGGCAGCTTTAAAACCTGACAGAATTGTAGGTTTAGACATTTCTGAAGGAATGCTAGAAGTTGGAAGACAAAAAATCATAAGAGACAATCTATCTGACAAAATAGAAATGATTGTTGGTGATTCTGAAGAAATGCCCTTTGCCGATAATACTTTTGATGCAATTACGGTTTCTTTCGGAGTTCGTAACTTTGCAAACCTGAACAAAGGAATTAAAGAAATTGCTAGAGTTTTGAAACCGACAGGTGTTTTAGTTATTTTAGAAACATCTAACCCAACATCTTTTCCATTTAAACAAGGCTATAGATTATATACTAATTTATTTTTACCAGTTGTTGGTAAAATGTTTTCGAAAGATAAAGATGCTTATTCATATTTATCAGAATCTGCAAATTCTTTCCCTTTTGGTCAAGCTTTCAACAATATTTTACAAAAAAATGGGTTTACACATACAGAAGATAAACCGGTAACATTTGGAGTTGCTACAATTTATACTGCACGTAAATAATGATGAGTAAAAAAAATATAATATTCAGTTTTCTCCTTTTTACATCAATTGTTTTTTTCTCACAAAGTGAAAGAGTTGAATACCTTCCAACTTTTGATAAAAATAAAATTCATTACGGTTTTTATCTGGGCTTAAATCAAAATGATTTCAAAATTAGTTTAGAAAACGTTACTTCAATACCAGACGCTAACATTACAGTAGAACCAGACACTGGTTTTAACGTTGGTTTAATTGCAGACCTTCGCCTTCATAAAAACTTAAATTTACGTTTTGAGCCTGGTTTAATGACCAACTCTAAGAAAATTTACTTTAATCACTTAACTAGCCCAAGAGATAGTGTTAGAGATGTAAGTTCTACCTATTTACACCTGCCAATATTGTTTAAATTTAGCACAGATCGATACAGAAATATCCGTCCTTACCTGCTAGCAGGAGTTTCCTATAATTATAACTTTTCTAGTAATGAAGACAATCAAGATGATAATTTTGCTGGCAAGTTTAGAATGAAAACAAGTAATTTCATGTACGAAGTTGGTGTAGGAATTGATATTTACTTATACTTCTTCAAATTTTCCCCTTCTATTCGTGGAGTCTTTGCATTAAACAATGAGATTAAATATGATAATCCAGCAAACGCAACAAGTCCATGGACAGCTCCTGTAAATTACATGGGAACTCGCGGTGTTTTTCTAACTTTCGCTTTTGAGTAGTCATTAGTTTTAAAGATTGAAAGTAAGAAAATGTTTTTATAAAATTTTTAAAATCTTTCGCCAAAACAACGAGTAAGTACAATTTACTCGAGTCCTCTTCTAAATTCGCTCAATAACACAGCAGTTGCAGTAGCAACATTTAAACTTTCAGTTTCTTTCGTCATTCCAAATCTTGGAATCGAAATTTTATTAGCGATTAACTTTTTTATCGCAACTGAAACCCCATTTGCCTCATTTCCCATTATAAGAACCCCGTCTTTTGGTAAATTTGTTTTGTACACATTTTCACCATCCATATCCGCAATAAAAGTTGGTAAATTTGTTTCTGATAAATATTCGGCTAATTCTAAATAACGTATTGAAATTCTTGTTAAAGAGCCCATGCTTGCTTGTACCACTTTTTGATTATAACAATCTACAGTATCTTTTGAGCAAATTAATTCATCAACTCCAAACCAATCGCATAAACGAATAATAGTTCCTAAATTACCCGGATCATTTATTGCGTCTAAAGCGATGATTAAACCTTTATCTTTCGGTAGTTTTTCATCAGGAATTTTAAACAAACCTAAAACTTTGTTGGGTGTTTTTAAATTACTAATTTTCTTTAAATCTCCTTCTGAAATTCTAGCAACTTTTTCATCAGAAATGTCTATGTAAAAATCATCTGTACAAAAAAGTGTTTCAACCTCAAAAGAAGATTTTAACAATTCATCTACAACTTTTACTCCTTCAGCAATAAATAATTTATTCTTTAGTCTATACTTTTTTTGAGATAAACTTGTTAATAATTTAACTTGATTTTTTGATATACCCATTAATTGATTGTAAATAGAAATAAACCATCTAAAAATACTATTTTTGATTTTGATAGCATCGCTAAATTAATGAAAAAACTTTTTTTATCATTTTTATCTGTACTCATTTTTATTTCCTGTAATTCTACAAAGCAAGTTGCAGAAAATGAGCACATGCTTACACAAAACTATATTTATATCGATGGCGTTAGAAATAAGAGTAGTGATCTTCAAAAATATATTCTTCAAAAACCCAATTCTAAATTTTTAAATTTACCTTTCGCTCTTTATTTACACAATATTGGAAATCCAAATAAACCGAAAACCCCCTCAGAATGGGGGAAAAAAAACCCCAATTCTTATCGGTTTGTGAAAACTATATTTTCGGAAAAACAAAGTATTGCATATGCCAATTCTTTTATTAATTTAAATAAATGGTTTCTTAAATACCAGGGACCTGAAATCATAAACAAGAAAAAAATAAAAAGGACTGCAGACAATTTATTAGCTTATTACAAAACACAGGGATACTTTAAATCTAAAGTAGATACAAAAGTTAACTTATTTAAAGATAAAAAGGCTACAGTAGAATATCATATAACCAAAAAAAACCCTACCCTTTTAGATACCATAAATATAAAAATAGAATCAAAGGTTTTAGATTCTATATATAAAAACGCTGGTACAACATCTTTATTAAAGTCGGGAGATTTATATAATGACAAAACATTTAGAAACGAAGCAAATAGGGTCTTAAAACTTTTCAAAAATAATGGTATTTATCACTTTACAGAATCTTCCTTGGGCTTTTACATAGACTCAACAAGGACGGATTATAAGACTAATGTAGGTTTTTTAATCTCTGGAAATAGACTAGAAGAAAAACAAGGAACATATGTTAACACTCCTTTTAAATTACATAAAGTAACAGAAATAAATGTTATTACTGATTACTCATTCACAAAAAAAGGAGAAAAACTAAAAGATTCTGTTTCATATAGAGGAATTAACTTTTTAGCGCATAATAAAGTTAAATACAATCCTAAATATTTAGCACAATCTATTTTTCTAAAGCCAAATGAAATTTACAAGGACACTTTAAGAAAATTAACAAGAAATCACTTGAAGTCACTTAAAAACTTCAAATCTACCAATATTAAGTTCAATACAATTCCGGGCACTGATAATGAGTTAAAAATGGATGTTTTTTTATCACCCATAGAAAAATACACATTAGGCCTAGAAACAGAAATAACACATTCAAACATCAGAGACATAGGTACTTCAGCTAAATTTTCTATTTCAAACAGGAATGCTTTTAGAGGTGCAGAGCTCTTAAAGCTATCTTTTTTAGGATCTTATTTTAATTCAAACAATGGTCCGGGCTGGGAAATTGGTGTAGACGCATCTTTAGAAATACCAAGATTTATAGCCCCTTTAGGGTTAAGCAAATTAGTACCTAAACAAATGTCGCCAAGAACATTGTTTTCTGTTGGGTCTAGTTTTCAAAAAAATATTGGTTTAGATAGACAAGCCTTTACTTTTTTATCTGATTACAAATGGCAGTATAACCTAAAAAAAACAATTCAGTTAGAAATATTCAACACCCAATACATTAAGAACTTAAATATTAATAGTTACTTTAAAATATATAGTTCTGAATTTTCAAATTTAAATAACGTAGCCAAAGTATACGATGCAGCCAATAATATTAGCATAAACTACCCACTTTCAAATAACAAAGACAACCAAGTAAGTGAGGCTATCAATTTCATGAGAACAGTTTCTAATGATAATAATTTTAGAGCTACAAATTCAGATGAATACAACAAAGCTTTAAATATCTTGAATAGATATAATATTGTAACATCCGATTTTTTAATTCCTGTTCTTGCGTATTCTTACACGTACAATAATCAAACAAAGTTTAACGACAATAACTTTTCATTTTTTAAAGCAAGAATGGCTAATTCCGGCAATTTTTTAGGATTAATATCTAAAAACACTAATGCAAACAATAAAAAAACATTTTCTAAAATACCTTTAGCTCAGTATTTTAAAATCGATTTTGAATATAAGAAATTTTGGGATACAGCCTCCAATTCTGTTTTCGGTTTCAGAACATTTTTAGGTGCAATTATTCCTTATGATAATTCTGATATTCCTTTTACTAAAAGTTATTTTGCTGGTGGTTCAAATGACATAAGAGCTTGGCAGACCTATGAATTAGGTCCTGGAAGTAGAAATACAGGGTTAGAATTTAATGTTGGTAGTCTTAAGTTTCTTACAAGTGCAGAATACCGGTTTGATGTTATTAGTAAATTAAAAGGTGCAATATTTATTGATGCGGGAAACATTTGGGATATTACTGGGTCAAGTTTTGTTGATGACGACGCTAAATTTAATAATTTATCCTCTTTAGAAGATATGGCTATTGGCTCAGGTTTTGGAGCAAGATTAGACTTTAACTTTTTAATCCTTCGTTTAGATATTGGATTTAAAACCTACGAACCTTATTTAACCGGAAATAAATGGCTTAAAAACTACAACTTTGCGAATGCTGTTTATAATATAGGAATCAACTACCCCTTCTAAAACAATAGAGAAACCTATAACGTTTTCGTTATTTTTCGCATACTCTACTGTCTATTTTTAGTACTTTTGATTCATAATTAATGATTAAAAAATATAAAAATGAGTCATAATATAAAACCTGGTGTTGCAACTGGAACAGAAGTTCAAGATATTTTTAACTATGCAAAAGAAAAAGGATTTGCTTTACCAGCAGTAAACGTTATTGGATCAAATACAATTAATGGTGTTCTGGAAACTGCAAGCGAATTAAACGCTCCCGTAATCATTCAGTTCTCAAATGGTGGCGCACAATTTAATGCAGGAAAAGGTTTATCTAACGAAAATGAAAAAGCAGCTATCGCTGGTGCTGTTGCAGGCGCAAAGCACATACATGAATTAGCAGTTGCCTATGGAGTTCCTGTAATTCTGCATACCGACCACGCAGCGAAAAAATTATTACCTTGGATTGATGGTTTATTAGATGCCTCAGAAAAACATTTTGCACAGACTGGAAAATCTTTATTTAGTTCTCACATGATAGATTTATCTGAGGAGCCTTTAGAAGAAAACATCGCTATTTGTAAAACTTATTTAGCTCGTATGAGTAAAATAGGTATGACTTTGGAAATTGAATTAGGTATAACTGGTGGAGAAGAAGATGGTGTAGACAACTCTGATGTAGATGTTTCTAAATTATACACGCAACCAGAGGAAGTTGCATATTCTTATGAAGAATTACTAAAAGTATCTCCTCAGTTTACAATTGCTGCTGCTTTTGGTAATGTACACGGTGTCTATAAACCAGGAAACGTAAAATTAACTCCAAAAATATTAAAGGATTCTCAAGAATTTATCACAAAAAAATATGGTGTTGAAGAAAACCATATTGATTTTGTATTTCATGGAGGTTCTGGATCTACGGTAGAAGAAATTAGAGAAGCTATTGGTTATGGAGTTATTAAAATGAACATTGATACAGATTTACAATTTGCATTTACAGAGGGAATTAGAGATTATATGCAAGATAAGTCGGCTTATTTAGCTACTCAAATTGGTAATCCCGAAGGAGCAGATCAGCCTAATAAAAAATACTATGACCCAAGAAAATGGTTACGTGAAGGTGAAAAAACTTTTAAATCACGTTTAAAACAAGCTTTTGCTGACTTAAACAACGTTGATACTTTATAAAAACTACTCTATTAAATAGGTAAAAAGCACTTTGAATAAATCAGAGTGCTTTTTTTATGACTTTAAACATCAAAAAGAGAACTTTAAATAAAAAACTTTTACATTTGTACTCCTAAACTTAATTTCTATTTTTATTTAAAATAGGTGTAGAAACAAAATAAAACAGAATAACTCGCATGGCTTGGTTTAAAAGAACAGATAAGGGAATACAAACTTCTACTGAAGATAAAAAAGATACTCCAAAAGGTTTATGGTACAAAACCCCTAGTGGAAAAATAATAGATACAGAAGAATTAAAAAGAAACTTGTATGTAAGTCCAGAAGATGGATATCATGTAAGAATAGGAAGTAAAGAATATTTCGAATTATTTTTTGATGATAATAAATTTAAAGAGTTAAATGTAAACCTTACCTCAAAAGACCCGTTAAAATTTGAAGATACTAAAAAGTATCCTGAAAGATTAAAGGCAGCACAAGAAAAAACAAAGTTGAAAGACGCTGTAAGAACAGCTGTTGGTAAATCACTCGGAAAGGATTTGGTTATTGCTGCAATGGATTTTTCTTTCATTGGGGGATCAATGGGTTCTGTTGTTGGTGAAAAAATAGCAAGAGCTATAGATTATTCAATAAAAAATAAAGTGCCTTTTTTAATGATTTCTAAATCTGGTGGTGCAAGAATGATGGAAGCATCACTCTCTTTAATGCAACTAGTTAAAACATCTGCAAAACTAGCACAATTAGCAGAAGTTAACATTCCATACATTTCTTTGTGTACAGACCCAACTACTGGGGGAACTACAGCCTCCTATGCTATGCTTGGTGACATTAACATTGCAGAGCCTAACGCATTAATCGCTTTTGCAGGACCAAGAGTTGTAAAAGATACAACTGGAAAAGATTTACCAGAAGGTTTTCAAAAATCTGAATTTGTACTAGAGCACGGTTTTTTAGATGGAATTTACGAGCGTAAAAACTTAAAGAAACAAGTTAATTTGTATATAGATTTAATACAAAACATACCAATTAGAGCATAACTAAAAACTTTTATTTGCTCGCTTTATTATTCTTACAGTAAAACTCTAAAAAAGAAGAAGTTCAGCAATGTTTTTATTCAAAAAATAAATTATATATTTGCAACCTCAATGAATAATCATTGATATACATAATAATCATTTAAATAATATTGGAATGTATTTAACTAAAGAAGTAAAAGAAAGCATCTTCGAGAAACACGGTAAAGGAAAAAACGATACCGGTTCTTCAGAAGGTCAAATTGCACTGTTTACACACAGAATTAATCACCTAACTGAGCACTTAAAGAAAAATCGTAAAGATTTTAACACTGAACGTTCATTAGTAATGTTAGTAGGTAAGCGTAAGAGTTTATTAGATTATCTTAAGAAAACAGAAATCAATAGATATCGTGCAATAATTAAAGAATTAGGAATTAGAAAATAATTCTTACAAAAAGAGGCTCTATAAACGTGCCTCTTTTTTTTATTTTGATAAATTTACGTTTAGATTTATTCAAAACAATTATTTATTTTTTCTGCAAAAGCAGAAATTTAAAAGTATTTAATTCTGACTAACAGACAGAATCTATATAAAAAAATCAAAAATAGTAACAGCATTTTTGAATTTCCATTGCAATAACAGACAACAACCCAACAACAAACAATTTAAAAATTTAGAATTAAAATTTATGATTCCAAAAGTATTTAGAGAGGTTATAGACCTTGGAGATGGAAGAACTATCTCGTTAGAAACTGGTAAGTTAGCAAAACAAGCTCACGGTTCGGTTGTTGTTCAAATGGGTAAAGCAATGTTATTATGTACTGTAGTATCTAGCTACAAAGCAGGAACGGTTGATTTTTTACCATTAACAGTAGATTATAGAGAAAAATTTGCTGCTGCAGGTCGTTACCCAGGTGGTTTTTTCAAAAGAGAAGCAAGACCAAGTGATGGAGAAGTATTAACAATGCGTTTAGTAGACCGTGTTTTACGTCCCTTATTTCCAAAAGACTATCATTCAGAAGTACAGGTAATGATCCAATTAATGTCTCATGATGAAGATGTTATGCCAGATGCATTGGCAGGTTTAGCAGCATCAGCAGCTATTCAATTATCTGATTTTCCATTCGAATGTCCTATTTCTGAGGCACGTGTTGCTCGAGTAAACGGGGAATTCGTAATCAACCCAAGTAGAGCTCAATTAGCAGAGTCTGACATCGATATGATGATTGGAGCATCAGCGGATTCTGTAATGATGGTTGAAGGTGAAATGGATGAAATTTCTGAAGAAGAAATGGCAGATGCTATTAAGTTTGCTCATGAATCTATTAAAATTCAATGTGCTGCTCAAGTAAAATTAGCAGAAGCTTTCGGAAAGAAAGAAACTAGAGAATACGAAGGAGAAAGAGAAGATGCTGATTTAGCTGAAAAAATAAATACTTTTTCTTACGATAAATGCTATGCAATTGCAAAGAAAGGGACCTCTAAAAAAGAACGCTCCACTGCTTTTGCTGAAGTAAAAGAAGAATTAAAAGCTACTTTTTCTGAAGAAGAATTAGAAGATTACGGTGATTTAATTGGTAAGTATTTCAACAAATCTCAAAAGAATGCAGTAAGAGAATTAACCTTAGCAGAAGGTTTACGATTAGATGGTCGTAAGACGGATGAAATTAGACCAATTTGGTGTGAGGTAGATTATTTACCATCCACACATGGTTCTTCTATTTTTACTCGTGGAGAAACTCAAGCTTTAGCGACGGTAACTTTAGGAACATCAAGAGATGCAATTAAAATAGACATGCCTTCCTACGAAGCTGAAGAAAATTTCTATTTACATTATAATTTCCCTCCTTTTTGTACAGGTGAGGCACGTCCTTTAAGAGGAACTTCACGAAGAGAAGTTGGACATGGTAACTTAGCTCAAAGAGCTTTAAAGGGAATGGTTCCTGATGATTGCCCATATACAGTAAGAGTGGTTTCTGAAGTACTAGAATCTAACGGTTCTTCCTCTATGGCAACAGTTTGTGCAGGTACAATGGCGATGATGGATGCGGGTGTGCAAATGATTAGACCTGTTTCTGGTATTGCAATGGGATTAATTTCGGATGGAGATCGTTACGCTGTTTTATCTGATATTTTAGGTGATGAAGATCACTTAGGAGATATGGATTTTAAAGTAACGGGTACTGCAGAAGGAATTACTGCGTGTCAAATGGACATTAAAGTAAAAGGATTGTCATACGAGATTTTAGTGAATGCACTAAAACAAGCTCGTGATGGTCGTTTACACATCTTAGAAAAATTAACGGATACTATTACTACTCCAAATGAAGAAGTAAAAGATCATGCTCCTAAAATGATTAACCGAAGAATCCCTAACGATTTAATTGGTGCATTTATAGGACCAGGTGGTAAGCATATTCAAGAATTACAGAAAGAAACTGAAACTACAATTGTTATAACAGAAGACGCTGTTACCGAGGAAGGGATCATTGAAATTTTAGGAACAAAACCAGATGGAATCGAAGCAGTAATTGCTAAAATTGAATCTATGATGTTTAAACCCGAAAAAGGATCTACATACCAAGTAAAAGTAATCAAAATGTTAGATTTTGGTGCTGTGGTAGAGTATGTTGAAGCTCCTGGTAATGAAGTTTTACTACATGTTAGCGAATTAGCGTGGGAACGTACAGACAATGTTTCAGATGTTGTAAACATGGGAGATGTTTTAGATGTAAAATATTTCGGTTTAGACCCAAGAACTAGAAAAGAAAAAGTTTCAAGAAAAGCTTTGCTAGAGAAGCCTGAAGGCTATGTAGCGAGACCACCGAGAGACGACAAACGCTCTGGAGGACGCGATAACAGAGGTAGAGACAATCGTCGTGATTCAAGAAAACCAAGAGAACCAAGAAAAGAGGATTAAATTCTTTATAATTGATATTAAAAATCGCCAAAATAATTTGGCGATTTTTTTTTGTTTATGACCTATTTATAAAATGCTTTTATTTACTTTGTAAGGAACTTATGACAATTCAAAGTAATACGTATTTATCTCTCGGAACAAATCAAGGAAATAAACTTGACAATCTACAAAATGCTATTAATTTAATAGATGATAGAATTGGTGCGATTGAAAAAATTTCATCGATATACAAAACTCCATCATGGGGTTTTGAAGGGGAAGATTTTTTTAATATTTGTCTCAAAGTTTCCACTCAACAGCAAACAGAAACCTTAATGAAATCTTTATTAAAAATAGAGAATGATTTAGGTAGATTAAGGTCTAACGAAGATGGTTATCAAAACAGACATATCGATATAGACATATTATTGGTAAATGATGAAATTATCTTTTCAAAAATAGTAACAGTTCCTCATTCAAAAATGTTACAGAGAAATTTTGTAATGATTCCATTAGCAGAAATAGCTCCAAATGCTATTCACCCAATTGAAAAAACTAAAATTTCGGTTTGTTTACTAAACTGTGATGATTCATCTGAAGTAACATTAATAAATGATTCGTTAAAAAGACCAACCCCAATTTATGAAAAATATAATTACATCGCTATTGAGGGAAATATTGGAGCGGGTAAAACTTCTTTAGCAAATCTACTCTCAAATGAATTTAATGCAAAACGAGTATTGGAGCGTTTTGCAGACAATCCTTTTTTACCAAAATTCTATGAAGATAATGAGCGATACGCTTTCCCATTAGAAATGAGTTTTTTAGCTGATCGTTATCAGCAACTTACAGACGATTTAGCACAATACGATTTATTTAAAAACTTTATTATTTCGGATTATTATATTTTTAAATCATTAATATTTGCTCAGGTAACTTTACCGAAGGAAGAATATCTGTTGTACAGAAAAATGTTCGACTTAATGTACAAAGAAATTACAAAACCTGATTTATATATCTATCTATTTCAAAACACAGAACGACTTTTAGAAAATATAAAAAAAAGAGGACGAGATTATGAACAAAGTATTGAGACTTCTTATTTAAAGAAAATACATAATGGCTATAAAAACTTTATAAATACTGAAAAGAATTTAAACCTATTGATCATTGATGTTTCAGAGTTAGATTTTGTAAATAACCCCGAAGATTACAGATACATAGTGAATAAAATAAAGACTTTTTAAAACACAAACATATAATTTAATAAGCAAAAAAATCTCTGATTTAAAATGTCAATAGCCTATTTAAATTGAGATTATTTTTTATCAATGCTCTTTTTATCTTTATGTATAAATAAATTCTTAAATTAATTTAGAGCTGACGTAATTTGTTCACTAAACAAGCTATATATTGTTATTTTAACTCTAACTTCTCTGCAAAATAATCACAAAAATCACGCATTGTAGCACTCATTTTTTGATCATCTGTTGCTCGTTCAAAAGAGTCTGCCATAGAAACTAAAGTTTGATGATAAAATTGTTTCATATCATTTACAGGCATATCTTTTGTCCATAAATCCATACGCAGAGTATCTTTTTTCTTATGATCCCAAACAGAAATCATGATAGCTTTGGATTCTTCATTATTTATGCCTCCTTCTTTTGCTGACCAGGAAATTTCTTCTGGCACTTTGTTTTCATCTAAACCTACCTTAAATTTTATTTCTGAGTTATGTTTTACTGACATTATTTTCTGGGCTTGTATTTAGATTTCTTATACAAATCTAAATCGTTAATTTTTAATAATTGTTGCAAAGATACATCATTATTTTGCATGTAAGACCTCACTATTTGCCACCCTAACCAGATACCTATTCTACCAGGAGATTGATTATCGTTTTCCAGGTAAAATTTAGAAAATGGTGCATTATCTAAAAACCTTTTATTAAGTTTTGTATCTGTACTAAACAATAATTTTCTTTCAATGAAATACTTCCAAATATCCTCTTCATTCGCAACTGCCCAATCTAGTTTTGGTTCTAAATATCCAATTTTTAATTTATCAGAAATAGTAGGTAAATACAAATCCAATAAATACATTTTTTTTCCTTCATAAACCATTTTCCCAATAAAACTTCTGCTTTTAATAGGCAGTATCTGGTTTTCTGAAATTGAATTAGCGATATCTACAATTATATTTTCTTTGGTATTATTTTCTCTAATATACTTTGGGTAGTCTGAATAAAATTTATGTTCCTTTCCCAAAAATACATCTAAAGAAATAAGTAGTATACTATCTGCATAAATTACCCTACTGTCATAATCTATATTAGAAATCATCGTACTTATATTAGGTGATTTAAATTTAGGATTATAATATTTTATGTGTTTGAAAAGAGACGATAATTGTAATTCTAAATCAGAGATATCATTATATATTTTTTGTGTTTCATTAAATAAATCGATTTCTTCTTTATTAGACATTTTAGAAATTGCAAGACTATCTGAAAATGATCTTGGAAATAAGTAGGGGTATTTATGTTTTAAAAGAGGTAAATTACCTGTATTAGATTTATAAAAATCGACTTCATACCTATTTATTAAAACCTCCACATCAATACCAGAAACATCAACCACTACTTTATTATCTGAGCTACATGATGTAAGAGTTGATAAAATCAAAAAAACTATTATAAAGAATCTCATAAACTTCGTATCTTGCTGTTGAAAATATAAAACGATAAAAATACTAAAATAGTTTATCAATGAATACCGAAAAAGTTGCAGATCATATTATAAAATGGCTAAAAGAATATGCTAAAAATGCAAAAGTAAAAGGATTTGTTGTTGGAGTATCTGGTGGAATTGATTCTGCCCTAACATCAACTCTGTGTGCAAAGACTGGTTTCCCAACTCTTTGCGTAGAACTACCAATCCACCAAGCAAAAAATCAAGTTACCAGAGCGCAAGAACATATTAACTTATTAAAAAGTAAATTTGAGAATGTTTGTGATATTAGGGTTGATTTAACTTCTACTTTTGAAGATTTTAAAAATGTAGTTCCGAAAACGAAATCTTCTGAAAAAGTAGATTTGTCTTTAGCTAATACAAGAGCAAGATTAAGAATGACTACTCTATACTATCTAGCGGGTTTACACAACTATTTGGTTATAGGAACAGGTAATAAAGTAGAAGATTTTGGGGTAGGATTTTACACTAAATATGGTGATGGAGGTGTGGACTTAAGTCCTATTGCAGATTTAATGAAATCTGAAGTTTATAAATTAGCCGCATTTCTTAATGTGCCAAATTCAATCCAAAAAGCAGCTCCAACAGATGGATTATTTGGAGATAGTAGGACTGATGAAGACCAAATAGGAGCTTCTTATGACGAATTAGAATGGGCAATGGACATGCAAAGCAAAGGAAAATCAGAAAACGACTTTTCCGGAAGGGAATATGAGGTTTTTAAAATATACCTAACACTATATAACGCTAACCAGCACAAAATGGAAGCAATACCTATTTGTAAAATACCTAAAGAATTGAAATAAAACAATTCTTAACAACAAATTAGCCTTTATTATGTAATACATAATAAAGGCTTTTTTAATTGCTTTATAACAAGTTTGCTGATAGCATACTTTGCTTTATTCTCATATATGCTCTTTTTTTAGAACCTTTTGATATTTCATAAGGCAATAAAACGAACAATTTAAACACGTTTAGTACTTGTACTAGTTTTTTCATTATGTGGGGGATTTCTTTTAAGCACGTGCAAGGTAAACAAAAATATTTAATTGCACTAATAATTACTACAGGTATAAATACTTGTTTTTATATTTCTAATATTAAACAACTCTATTTAACTTTTCGAAAAGCCTCATTTTCAAGCTTGTATAATTTCTAATAATATCTAAATCTATGAGTGCACCCGGATCCTTAGCAGCCTCATTCATCAATTCTTCAATCTTTTCTCCAATTAATACTCTTCTTAAATTGTAAACAACGTCGTTTACACCTTTCGCTAAAACCTCTATAACGGACTTAACTTCTATATTTTGTCCTTCCCAATCACTCAACTGGCGGTTAGGGTTTTCTTTCTCCATTAAAATAGAGGTTACAATTGTAGATATATCAGAATTTTTATGATTGATTAAACCATCAATATCTAATTTTTCTAATTGATTCAATTGATGAATAATTTCTGTATAAATTTCCTGAAAAAGAATATTGGAAAATTCTATTTCATCCGCATGTAAGTGCACATATATTTCTGCAGAAACCGTATTTTCATATTTTCTTGTTTCTATATGCTCTACTCCTTCTTCATCAACATTAATTACCTCTTCACTAAATTCAACTTGCTCATTTCCATATAACAGCAAAATTTTAATAATTTCATTTTCAAGAATACTAAGTTGATCTATTTTTTGAGTAGAAACCGCACCACCTTTAACCAAACCCATTTGAACCTGTTCTTGGTTCATAAAATATTCTGCAGGTGGCTCATTTGGATCTTGCGGTGCTCTATTTTGCTGTCTGTTCTTTTTATTTTTTTCTTGTAATCCTTTTTTTAATAATTGGGCTAACTCACCAAATAAAACTCGCTCAGAAATATCCATAACTCTCGCACACTCTTGTACATATACTTCTCGCTGAATGCCATCTGGAATTTTAGAAATACTACTAACAATATCTCGAATAACACCCGCTTTTTTTATAGGATCGTTTTTAGAATCTTTTAATAAAAGTGACACTTTAAAGTTGATAAAGTCTTGAGCAGAATTTTCTAAATACTCTTTTAGCTCAGCTTGCGAATTTGATTTTGCAAAACTATCAGGATCTTCTCCTTCAGGGAATTGAACTACTTTTACGTTCATTCCTTGCTCTAAAATTAAATCTATACCTCGAATAGAAGCTCTAATTCCCGCCGCATCTCCATCAAAAAGAACTGTTATGTTTTTGGTAAGTCTATTTATCAATCGTATTTGATCTGGTGTTAGCGCAGTACCAGAAGAAGCTACAACATTTTCTACACCAGACTGGTTAAAAGAAATTACATCTGTATAACCTTCTACCAAAAAACAATTATCTTGTTTTGCTATTTCTTTTTTAGCTTGATACAATCCATAAAGAATTTTACTCTTGTGATAAATATCACTTTCGGGTGAATTTAAATATTTAGCCGCCTTTTTATCCGAGGTTAAAATACGACCTCCAAAACCTAAAATACGACCAGACATAGAATGTATGGGAAACATTACGCGTCCTTTAAAACGATCAAATTGTTTGTTTTCTTTTACAATTGTTAATCCTGTTGAAGCAAGATATTTTAAATCATATCCTTTTGATAAAGCACTTTTTGTGAAATTATCCCATTCATCGATGCAATATCCTAATTCAAATCTTTTAATGGTTTCATCTGTAAAACCACGTTCTCTAAAATAAGATAATCCAATCGCCTTTCCTTTATTAGAATTGAGCATTAAATCATGAAAATAGTCTTTGGCAAAATTAGATACCATAAACATACTCTCTCGTTCATTCATCTGCGCTTTCTCTTCAGATGATCTCTCAGTTTCTTCAACTTCTATATTGTACTTTTTAGCCAACCACCTTAACGCTTCTGGATATGAAAAATGCTCATGTTCCATTAAAAAAGAAACTGAGTTACCTCCTTTTCCAGTAGAAAAATCTTTCCAAATTTGTTTTACGGGAGATACCATAAAGGATGGTGATTTTTCATCTGTAAAAGGACTTAACCCTTTAAAGTTACTTCCTGCTTTTTTAAGCTGAACAAACTCACCAATAACCTCTTCTACTCTGGCAGATTCAAAAATTCGGTCTATAGTACTTCTTACTATCATGAATGCTATTTATTGGAAAGTGAAAACAAAGATAAGAAAACCTTATTTCTGATAAATTTTATAATTAAAAAACCTCACTAAATTAATAATGAGGTTTCAATATCTACTTTTTTTACCTTAAGAGGCTGTCCTTAATTTTTTTAATGTTGTATTTGTTAATTTTGCCTCGGCATAATCTTTAGTCACGTTAAATTCCTTTTCGTCAGAACTCGGTAAATCAAACATGGCATCTGTAAATATAGCCTCACACAAAGAACGTAACCCCCTTGCGCCCAACTTATACTCAATTGCTTTTTCAACGATATAGTTCAAAGCCTCGTCCTCTATGACAAAGTCAACATCATCCATTAAAAATAGCTTAGCATATTGCTTAATTATAGCATTTTTAGGCTCTGTTAGAATCGACCTCAAGGTTTTAGCATCTAGAGGATTCATATAACTCAACACAGGTAAACGCCCAATAATTTCAGGTATTAATCCAAATGCTTTTAAATCTGATGGAATAATGTATTGTAATAAATTTTCTTCATCTACTTTATCATCATCTAGAGAGGCACTAAAACCTACAGCCTGCATATTTAAACGTTTACTTATAAGCCTTTCAATTCCGGAGAATGCACCACCAGCAATAAACAAAATCTCTTTCGTGTTTACTTCTATAAATTTTTGTTCAGGATGTTTTCTTCCACCTTTAGGTGCAACATTCACAACAGTACCTTCTAATAATTTTAACAAAGCTTGCTGCACGCCCTCTCCAGAAACATCTCTTGTTATTGAGGGATTATCACCTTTTCTGGCAATTTTATCAATTTCATCAATAAAAATTATACCTCTTTGTGCCTTTTCTACATCATAATCTGCAGCTTGCAATAATTTACTTAAAATACTTTCTACATCTTCACCAACATAACCTGCTTGTGTTAAAACAGTAGCATCAACTATTGCAAAAGGTATGTTAAGCATTCTTGCAATTGTTTTTGCAACCAAGGTTTTACCTGTACCTGTTTCTCCTACTAAAACAATATTAGACTTTTCAATTTCTACATCATCTTCACTTTCTTCTTGTAATAAACGCTTATAGTGATTATAAACAGCAACTGCCATTGCTCTTTTTGTTTCATCTTGACCAATTATATATTGATCTAAAAACTCTTTGATTTCCAAAGGTTTTTTAAGTATTAAATCTTTAGAAAGCTCATTTGATTTCGAATCAGAAACTTCTTCTTCCACAATTCCATGGGCTTGCTCAATACATTTATCACAAATATGGGCATCTATTCCTGCAATTAGCAAGTCAGTTTCTACTTTTTTTCGTCCACAAAACGAACATTCTAAATTTTCTTCTTTCGACATTATATCTGCTTTATTCTTTTAGGATTTAACCTATATTTTCCTCGCTAAAACTTCATCAATCATTCCATAAGCCTTTGCCTCTTCTGCTTTCATCCAATAATCTCTATCAGAATCATTATGAACTTTCTTAATAGTTTGTCCTGAATGCTTTGCGATAATTGCATACAATTCATCTTTCAATTTTAAAATTTCTCTAGTCGTAATTTCAATGTCTGAAGCCTGACCTTGAGCTCCTCCTAAAGGTTGATGAATCATAACTCTTGAGTGTGGCAATGCAGAACGTTTACCTTTTGCTCCTGCACACATTAAAACCGCTCCCATAGAAGCTGCCATACCTGTACAGATTGTTGCAACATCTGGTTTTATGAACTGCATTGTGTCATAAATTCCTAAACCGGCATAAACGCCTCCACCTGGTGAATTAATATAAATTGAAATATCTTTATTAGCATCTACACTTTCTAAAAACAATAATTGCGCCTGAATAACATTTGCAACTTGATCGTTAATTCCTGTACCCAAAAAGATAATTCTATCCATCATTAACCGAGAAAAAACGTCCATCTGCGTAATGTTCATTTGACGTTCTTCCATAATATATGGCGTTAAACTACTTGTTATTTTACCTAAATATGTGCTGTTTATTCCTTGATGTTTTGTTGCGTATTTTTCGAACTCTTTTCCGTAATCCATTTTCGTGCTTCTGTTTTAAGTTTAATAGTGTAAATATAAGAACTATTTCTTACTATTTTGTTTGAGTGAGTAGCTAAAAAAAACCTGAATCTAACAATTCAGGTTTTCTGTTTTTATCCATTGTGTTCGTCAGCAAAAATTGATGCTTAAAACAGTATGATTATTACTTATAAACTTCTTTTATGAAATCTTCGTAAGAAAGCTCTTTCGATTTAAAACTCATGTTCTCTTTATAAAAAGTCAATAATTTTTGGCTCATTAATTGAGATTGTAATTTTTGAGCTTCTTCTTGGTTTTGTAAAATTCTACCAGCAATATCATCCAATTCTTTTTCTTCTGGATTCATGTTACCAAATTGAGCCATTTGTGAACGGATAAATCCTTTTGCATACGTTACCAATTCTTTGTAATCTAATTTAATATCATTATCCTTCATAATCTTTCCTTCGATTAATTGATAACGTAAACCTTTCTCAGACTTATCAAATTCTGCTGTAGCTTCCTCTTCAGTCAATTCTTTTTCACCTGCAGTTTTTAACCATTTCTTTAAGAAACTAGCTGGTAAATCAAATTTTGTATTTTCTACTAAATACTCTGTAATTGCGTTTAGTAATTGCTGGTCTCCCTGCTGCTCAAATTGCTTTTCAGCATCTATTTTAATTTTTGCCTTTAATTCAGTTACAGAAGTTACACTTCCATCAGCAAACAATTTATCAAATAGCTCTTTATCTAACTCAGCTAACTCTGTTTTTGTAATTTCTTCTATTGTTAAAGAAACTGTAACATTTAAGTCTTGAGAAGCATCTTTAGAAACACCTAAAATGTGTTCTAACTTGTTATTATCCTCAAATAATCCCTTGGTTTTTAATTCGATTACATCACCAACCTTAGCTCCAATTACTTTCTTTTCATTTTTCTTTCCTTTCAGATCTTTTACTAAAAAAGTAGATTTTTTGTTGATCTCGTTTTCTTCATTTACAAAAGTAGCTGTTACATTTGAGTCCACTAGAGCTTCTTCTTGCGAAATCATCTTACCATAACGTTTTTGAATATTCCTAACTTCTTCGTCAAGTAATTCTTCTGTTGCAACAATATTATATTTCGTTACTTTCTTTTTAGCATCTAATTTTACATCAAAAACAGGTGCTAAACCTAATTCGAATTCAAAAGAAAAAACTTCTGCATCCCAATCAAAATTTTCTGTTATTCTTGGAATAGGATTCCCCAAGATGTCTAATTTCTCGTCTGCTAAAAATTTATTTAAAGATTCTTGTAAAAGCTTATTAACCTCATCTATCATTATAGATTTACCGTACTTCTTTTTAATCATACCCATTGGTACATGCCCTTTTCTAAAACCAGGAACATCTGCCTTTTTACGATAATCTGCTAATAAACCTGTTACTTTTGCTTGGTAATCATCAGCAACGATATCAACTTTTACAACTGCATTTAATGCATCTATGTTTTCTTTTGTAATATTCATTTATTTGTTCTTTTATCTTAAAAAAATCGACTGCAAAACTAATCATTTTAATTGATTTCACAAATCTTAAATACTTCTATTTCAGCATCGTTATTTACTTCCTAATGGTTTTTACGTCTCTTATCAATAATGGAAATAATACTTAACTAAAAATAGACAGTAAAACGCTGAATAATAATGCAAAGAAAAAATTGACATCAAGAAAGCAGTTCGTTAATTCAAATTTAAATAAGGTAAAAACATGCATTCATTTCAAAAAGAAATATTTCTAAATATTGGTTAATTTAAAAACAATGTTAAAATAATTTAAAACTGATAGGAAAAGATATTTTTTAATGATTAAAAAAAGTAACAACTAGACAAAATCACACAACTGTAGCGTATTCATTCGCACGCATTAATTCAATTTGCTTTTAAATCGAAAAAAATATAACTTCGTAACTATTGAAAATGAATTGTTTAAACAATTCTTTATTTTTATTTAATTAGTTAAAATCTCATACGAATTCAAAAAACATATTATGAAATATCTTACATTTTCTATTTTTATTTTGACATTAATCTCTTGCTCAAAAGACGATAATAATCCACAAAAAGACGATAATAATCCACAAACCGACTACACTATATGGAGTGGAGAAAAAATTGAGTTCGTTAAAAATGGTGATTCTGATCCAACTTTAGAAGCGAATCAAGATAGAATAACACCAAGTGTTGCAATTACTAGAGATAATTCTGGAGGTGAAATATATAATATCCAATCAGAATTCACCTCTGCCAAAGGCACGAGCCCCTTAGGGACAGAATGGGCCATAGGGACAGTTTCTAACATATCAAACCTTTCATTTAAGACATTCAGAAATGCGGTTGGAAGCCCCAAAGATGTTGTGGGAAAGAACTTGGTCATGCATATCATAGAGGAAGACATTTACTTATCCGTTGAGTTTAAAAGTTGGGGACAACAAAAAAATGGAGGTTTTTCTTATGAGAGATCTACAGAAAATTGATAAGATTAAATAGACATTACTGGCACGAAGTCGAATACATTGCGACTTTCTTTTTCTAAATTCAAATAGCTTAAAAACTATTTCTTCTGTAATTCTGCTGTAGATTTGCGTTCTAATTCAGCTTGAAACTCTTCCATTACAGGTTTTACAGTGCTATCTGGTATATCTGATACTTTTATATACATTAATCCATCTACAGCATTATTAAACTTAGGATCAACATTAAAGGCTACTAAACGTGCATTTTGCTTCACATACTTTTTAATTAAAACAGGAATCCTAAGCGCTCCGGGTTCAATTTCATCAATAATTTTATCAAATTTTTGCATGTCTGCCTCCGTTGCATCAAACACAAAATCTTTATCTGCATCTTTTAACTTTACCTTGTATTCTTTCTTGGGATGAATATACTGCGCTATATAAGGATCATAATAATGAGATTTCATAAACTCAATCATCAACGATTTAGAAAAATCTGAAAATTTATTACTAATAGAAACACCACCCATTAAATATTTATATTCAGGATAACGCAATGTAACATGCACAATTCCTTTCCATAATAAAAATAAAGGCATTGGTTTCTGTTGATACTCACCAATAATAAAGGCTCTCCCCATTTCTATGGTATTGCTCATCATTTGATGTAATTCAGGTTCTATTCTAAACAAGGTTTGTATATAGAATCCATTTATACCATTTTTTTTATAAATTTCGTTACCAAGTCCCATTCTGTATGCACCAGCTAAACGTTTTGCCTCTCTATCCCACAATAATAAATGATGGTAATCTTTATCAAACTGATCTAAATCTATTTCTTTGTTAGTTCCCTCACCAACCTCTCTAAAAGTAATTTCACGAAGTCTACCAATTTCATGTAATAAATGAGGAATCTTTTTAGCACTTGCAAAAAACACTTCGTAATTCTTACTCTCTAATAAGCGCCCATCAGCTTTTCTTAAAGCATTTATTTCTCTAATAAACAAACCCGTATCCTTTTGCTTCGTTATTTTTTTAGCTGCTTTTTTAGGTATTTTAATATTTTGAGCAGAAATTAACTTGTGCGCTTTCTCAAACGGATTTGCCAACATGTAAGTTTTCTTTCTGATAAACTCATGAAATGAACGAATATCTTTAAATTCTTTTTGATCCTTTACAGAGATTGGCTTTCCTATTCTTACTTTTATGACCTTACCGCTTTGAGAAACAAGCTCTGAGGGTAATTTTGCCGTTCTTAAGGTATCCGAAATTTTTGATAAAAAGTAAAAAAAACGGCTATTTTTAGCGTGAAAATAAATAGGAATTACGGGAACATTTGCTTGCTTTATTAGCTTAACAGCGCCGTCTTCCCAAGGTTTGTCTACATTTAATTTTCCGTCTTTGTATGTAGAAACTTCACCTGCAGGAAAAATACCTAGAGGCTTGCCCTCTCTTAAATGCAATAGTGCATTTTTGATTCCGGTAAGGCTAGATTTTACATCTTTTCTATCTTCAAAAGGATTTACTGGCATTACATAGGGCTTTAAAGGAGTAACTCTATGTAATAAAAAGTTCGCAATAATTTTGTAATCAGTTCTTTTTTCAACAAGTAATTTCAATAACAAAACTCCATCAATACCCCCGAGAGGATGGTTAGAAATTGTGATAAAAGGACCCTCTTTTGGAATTCTTTTTAAATCTTCATCCGGAATTTCAAAATTAATATTACAATCATCTAAAACACCGTTCAGAAAATCTAAATCAGTCTTATTTTTATTATTATCGTAGATTTTGTTAATTACCGAAATACGAAGAATTCTTAATAAAACCCACCCTACAAAAGTTCCAAAAAAACCAAGTTTATGCAGACCAATTACCTGTGCAATTTCTTTAGATGTTACTAATGCCATTCCTTGTGATTAAAGCGAACTGCAAACATACTAAAAAAACAAATATCGAAATATTATTTTGCGGCTAAAACAATTTGAATTGTCTCCTTATTTACCTGTGTTAACAGCGATTCTCCTTTTTCTTCAATGCTTAAAACTGCATTATTATCAAAATGACGCACAGTATACAAATCTACTCCCTTCTGAACATCTATTTTAAACTGCGTTTTTAACTCATCATAAAAAGCATCAAACTTGTTAAATTTATTATCAATACAAACAGAAAAACTAATAGCAGAATTCTGAATTAAATTTACTTTTAATTGATAATCGTGTAGTTTTTGAAAAATATAACTAATATTATTTTCTACCATAAAAGAGAAATCTAAAGCAGAGATTGAAACTAAAATTTGATCTTTCTTTACAATAAAACATGGTATATAGGGAACTAACCTAGTACCTTGAGAAACCTTTGTACCTATTTCTTTAGGATTTACAAAAGAACGCACTAATAATGGAATTTCTTTTCTTTCTAGAGGTTGTAATGTTTTTGGATGAATTACTGACGCCCCATAAAACGCCATTTCGATAGCTTCTTCATAAGAGATTTGCTCTAATAAAGTCGTCTCTGTAAACACTCTTGGATCTGCATTTAAAACCCCTGGTACATCTTTCCAAATAGTAACATTTTCTGCATCTAAACAATACGCAAAAACTCCTGCAGTATAATCAGAACCCTCTCTACCCAGCGTAGTTGTATTTTCTGTATCATTTGCTGCAATAAAACCTTGCGTTATATTCAATTTAGTGGCATCTAATTTTTCAGTAATTATCTTTTGAGTTAAATCCCAATCTACTTTTGCATCCCTATAATTACTATCTGTTTTAATGTAATTTCTTACATCGAACCAGTTGTTATCAATTCCTATTTTTGATAAATAAGCACTTACTATTTTAGTAGATAAAAGTTCTCCAAAACAAATAATTTGATCATAAACATAATTGTATCTTTGAGAGGTATTTCTTGCTAAAAACCAACTTAATTCCCCCAGAAGAATATCAATTTCTTTATAAATTGCATCTCCTTTATCAAACAAATCATTTATAATGGCCTTATGGTAATCTTCAATAACACCTAAATTATCCGATAATTTATCTGTCTTATTGTAATAAGCATCTATTACCTCTTCAAATGCATTTGTAGTCTTCCCCATTGCAGAAATCACAACTACTGTATTCTCTGTTCCTTCGCTTTGTAAAATTTGAGTTATATTCTTTACACTTTCTGCATCCTTTACAGATGCTCCTCCAAATTTAAAAATCTTCATTTTAACTTTTTTGAATAAAATTCACTAAATTTTCTTTGTTCATTTGTACTACAGACCAATCATTTAAATAAGTGGCTCCGGTGCTTTTGTAAAAATCTATTGCGTTGGTGTTCCAATCTATAACTTCCCAGGCAACCCTGTTAAAGTTATTATCTAGAGCGTATTTTAGTACGGCTGTATACAAAGCCTTTCCTGCTCCTATTTTTTGCTTGCTCTTAGTTACAATTAAGTCTTCTAGATGAATAGCTCTTCCTTTCCATGTAGAATATCGCTCATAAAACAGAGCAATACCAATTATTGTATTTTCTTGCTCAGCAACATAAATCTTAAACTTAGGATTTGCAGAAAAACCATCTCTTACTAAATCTTCTACTGTAATTTCTACAGCATCTGGTTCTTTTTCAAAAACGGCTAACTCTGTTATTAAATCTAACACAGATTGCATATCTTTTTTCTCACCTAACCTTACTGTAAAGTCCATATTGCTTAAATTTTATTCAAAGATAGTTCTTTTGTTATCCTTCAAAAAAAATTAAATATTTTAGACAATTATTTTTGATTTGTTTAAATTTTGGAAGAAAAAATAAAGAACTAAATCGTTGTAGTACATTAAAAAAAGTTGAATCTTTGTCGAAAGTCTTGAAAATTAAAATAACATGAGTGCTCAAAAACAAACTTTAGGAGAATTTATCATAGAAAATCAGCATGCTTTTAAGTATAGCTCCGGAGAACTTTCTAGTCTTTTAAACTCTATTCGACTAGCAGCAAAAGTGGTAAATCACGAGGTAAATAAAGCTGGTTTAGTTGATATTATTGGAGCTGCAGGAGACACAAACATACAAGGTGAAGACCAACAGAAATTAGATGTTTATGCAAATGATAAGTTTATTCAGACCTTAACTAGAAGAAATATTGTTTGTGGTATTGCCAGTGAAGAAGAAGACAGTTTTGTTGCTATTAATAGTATTGATGAAAATAATCAAAATAATTACGTTGTTTTAATTGATCCTTTAGACGGTTCCTCTAATATTGATGTTAATGTTTCTGTGGGAACTATTTTTTCGATTTATAGAAGAGTAACTCCTGTTGGAAAACCTGTGCAAATAGAAGATTTTTTACAAAAAGGAAGCGAACAAGTTGCCGCGGGTTATGTAGTTTACGGAACCTCAACAATGTTGGTCTATACAACAGGGAATGGTGTAAATGGTTTTACACTAAACCCAGCAATTGGTACTTTTTATTTATCTCACCCAAATATGACATTTCCTAAAAATGGAACTATGTATTCTGTAAATGAAGGAAATTATATGGATTTTCCTCTTGGTGTAAAAAAGTATATAAAACATTGTCAGGGAGAAGGTGGAGACAGACCTTACACGAGCAGATATATTGGTTCTTTAGTTTCTGATTTTCACAGAAACATGATTAAAGGTGGAATTTATATGTATCCAAAAGGATCGAGAAACCCGAACGGAAAATTAAGATTATTATACGAGTGTAACCCTATGGCTTTTTTAGCAGAACAAGCCAATGGTAAATCATCTGACGGTTACATAAGAACAATGGATGTTCAGCCTACAGAACTGCATCAAAGAGTTCCTTTTATTTGTGGTAGTAAAAATATGGTTGACGAATTGGAAGAATTTATGATGAAATACGGAGAATAAATCTTTCTTATACTAAAATAAATTTTCCAAACGTAAACTTCTTGTAAAACCCCTCATTAATAGTTAATTTTACAGTCGTAAAAACAATATGAACTTTTAAAAAATAAAAAATGGCTTTTCAATTACCAGATTTAGGATACGCTTACGATGCGCTAGAACCAAATATAGATGCAAGAACTATGGAAATTCACCATACAAAACATCATAACGGATATACTACAAAATTAAACGGTGCAATTGCAGGTACTGATTTAGAAGGGAAATCTATTGAGGATATTCTTACTAATTTAGACATGAGTAATGGTGGTGTAAGAAATAATGGTGGTGGTTTTTATAATCACTCTTTGTTTTGGTCAGTAATGAACCCTAGTGATAGAGGTTATTTATCTGGAGAATTAAAAGACGCTATTGAAGCTGCCTTTGGTTCTAAAGATGCTTTTATTGAAGCTTTTTCTAAAGCCGCTGCAACTCAATTTGGCTCTGGTTGGGCATGGTTATGCGTTTTACCAGGAGGTAAAGTAGAAGTTTGCTCTACGCCAAACCAAGACAACCCATTAATGCCTGGTGTAACTTGTGGAGGAACACCAATCTTAGGTTTAGATGTTTGGGAACATGCTTACTACTTAAACTATCAAAACAGAAGACCAGATTACATTAACGCTTTCTTTAATGTAATTAACTGGAACGAGGTAGAAAGAAGATATGCTGAAGCTAAATAAAGGCACAACCTTTTTTAAATACAAAAAAGCACTCTATATTCAGAGTGCTTTTTTTTATGCATAAAATTCCTATAATTTCCCGTAAATATCATCATTCGATGCCTAAAAAACAATTTGAGATTAAGAGATGATATTGACAACATTTCATTAAAAAACCCCATTTTAAGGAAGTTCTTTTTTTTAAAATACAAACACAATTATTTCTTCTTTTTCATACTTTTACTCTTTCTATTACGTGCATTTAATTTAAACGTATAACTTAATACTACGTAACGCCCTAATCGCTGAAGGTTGGTTTCTTCGAAAAAATTCAACGTACTTTTTCTTTCTACATCAATATTTTTATTTAACAAATCTATGAGAACTACCTTTATAATATTGTTGTTTTTTGACAAAGAATAAGACATCGCAGCATTCCAAATTGGTATTTTTTGTTGAACAGAAAAACTATTATCAGTATAAATAATATAATCGAACTGTGTATTGATATTGAATCTTTTAGACACATCATAATCTATCATCCCAAAATATTTTTGAGCGGTAAACTCCCGGTCTGAATTACTTTCAATAGAAAAACTAGTATTATTTCTTTGATAGGTCAACCCTGCCTTTAAATCTACTTTTCTTTTTCTAACATTTTGCACTGTAAAGCTTAGCAGATAATCTTTAGAAACAACATTATTCAACTCAAAATTCACAACTGAATTTGCTGAATTATAAGAAAATTTATTTTTAAGGCTAAACCGCGCACTTAGGCTATTTACTTTTTTACTCAAATTTAATAAAGCATTTACTCGCTCTCTTTTTCCATTATTCTGATAACTTAACGTTCTAATATAATCTTCATTTACAAACACATTTCTAATAATTGCGTCATTAGAATTTTGGTATTGTAACCGAGCGTATAGATTTATAGAAGAATTAAAATCAAAAACACTTGCGGTGGTTAAAAACGAATTTGTTTTTTCAGCTTTTAAATCTGGATTTCCGGTAAATATTAAAAACGGATTTAAATCATTATAAAATGGGTTTGTATAATTGGGCTTGGGCGCTCTTATAAACTTTGAATAGAAAAATTTAAACTTCCTACCTCTTTTGGGTTTGTATTGAAAAACGAACCCAGGATTTACATACAATTCTTCTTTACGAAACTGCATGCTATCTATCTGGCCAAAACTTCTATCTAAAGTCTGAATTTCTAGACTTGTGGACACATATAACGTTGGTTTATTGTAACTATGAAAAAGTTTAGTTTTAAAACTATTCTGAGCATACTTATAGGTGTTTGCTAAAAAATCTTTAACAGCGGATGTTTTAATCGTTTCTCTGTTTTGCTCTGTATTTTCTGTTCCCGAAATCATTTTTGATGAGGCTACTACATTCAAATAATGATGACTAGCTATGGGCTCTGTATATTTAAATTTTAAAAGAATATTAGACGTATTAAAATCCTCTTCTCTAGTAGTAATAAGATTTGTACTTGAAGGGTTTGTGGTATTTAAATTTCTAGTGATAAAACTACTTTGGTCATTATCTCTTATTACATCATTTACAACCACATTCATACTTGTACTAAAACTTCTACCTATTTTTTGCAGACTTTTATAATAATTTATATTCAGATTACCATATTTTGTAAAATTATCATTTGACGATTGATTTGTCCTTGTGGTAACCAATTCATCATCTCTATTAAAAAAAAGTCCATCTCTATTTAAATTTGAACCTCTGTTATCTGAATAAAATTTAGTTTTAATTCGTAAACTATTTGTTGCGTTATACTTGTTGGTGTATTGAAAATTAAGATTGTGATTATCTGACGTATTTAAATAAGAATTCTCTGATTTGTAATTAAAATTATTGTTACTCGAAAAAAAAACTCTTTTTGTATCAGAAACCCCTTGATTCTCTAAGAAATTGTAAAAATAATCTACATTAAAAGACTCTTTTTCTCTAATCTCTTTTCCGTAATGAACCCCAGTAACTGCTGTTTCTAAAAACCCATTTAAACTCTTTTGAGGTTTTATAAAATTATCCTCATTATCATCGTTAGAATCATCTGCAATGCCATCTACATTTTTTAAAAACCCTTGAATATTAGAACCTGTAACGTTAATATTATTAAACTTACCGATTACAGATAATTGCGATTTTGAGTTAAACTGATTGTAATTTAAATTACTAAAATATCTATTATCCAAACCCAAACCTGCTGCAATTTTACCGAAGCCTCTATTTTTATTGGTTTTCTTGAGAGTAAAATTAACAACTATCTCTTTATTACCGTCATCAACCCCTGTTAACTCGGCTTCATCACTTTTTTTATCAATAACTTCTACTTTAGCAATTGCATCTGCAGAAATATTCTTTAACACGATGGATGGATCTCCTCCAAAAAACTCCTTTCCATCAACAAAAAACTTTGTAACGGCGTTTCCTTGCGCAATAACTTTGCCATCTTCAATTTCAATACCTGGCAGCTTTTTTAATAAACCCTCAATATTATCATCATAATTTACTTTAAAAGAACTTGCGTTAAAACTAATGGTATCCTTCTTAATCTGAATAGGAACTACTGCTGTAATAATCACCTCGTCTAAAAGACCTATATCCTCTTTTAATACAATTGTTTTTAAATCTATAAACTGCTTTTTATAAATCAGTTTTTTTGAAAACGTTTTAAATCCCAATAAATTTAATTGTAAAACAACGGTATCCTTTGGGATGTCATTTAATAAAAAAGTTCCATTTTTATCTGTAGTTGTATAACTTAAAAAAGAATTGTCTTTTGAGTTTAATAATGCGACAGAAACCATTTCTAATGGAACATTGGCTTCATCGGTAATCATACCTTTTATTCCTGATGATTGACTTTGAGTATTTATAGAAAAACAAAATAGAAGCATACATAACACTCCTATTTTAAAAAATATTTTTTCTGAAAACATGTTTTTTAGACTCTTTAAAGTTCTAAAAGTTTAATTATAACAAGATAAAATTCTTTATTACTAAAACTCTTTTTACTTTCCTTTTTAAAGCAGCTAAATTATAAAAATATTGGCCTTGTTTATAACTTAAGAGAATTCATTGTTAAACCCTTTTTACGGTAAACGTTACTAAATTAAATTTTTAAGTATTCTTAATAATATCATTAAGGTCTACCCTATTTGAAATAGCACTACAATAAACATTTTAAAATTATTTTTTTTTGAATTCTTATCCCGAAGAAAAAAACGCAAATACAATCGCTTCAATTAGAGTGAAATATAATTGATTTTAATCCCTAAAAAAGAACATCTATCTACTTACAGATTATTGAAATTAAAAAAAAATTAAAAAAAAATAAAAAACATTTGCTAGATGTATAAAACTTACTATATTTGCAGCCCGGTTAGGAAATAACGGGGTTTCATTACAAGTTCAAATTATAAAATAATGACTGCGAAAGTAGCTCAGGGGTAGAGCATCACCTTGCCAAGGTGGGGGTCGCGGGTTCAAATCCCGTCTTTCGCTCTATTCTAAAATAAATCCAATGCTGAAGTGGTGGAATTGGTAGACACGCTGGACTTAAAATCCAGTGGTCAGTAATGGCCGTGCGGGTTCAAGTCCCGCCTTCAGTACAAAAAACCGTAACATTAATTTGTTACGGTTTTTTTTGTTTATACACCCTCTTTATAACAGTTCAAAAATCAAGAATAAAAAAAAGTCAATTCCTGTTTTTTATTAAGAATTGTATGCCATAAAATAACTCGTAAGAACAACACAAAGAAAAGAGAAACTATAAACGAAATTGTCCCGAATCTAATCTAGAATACACATGACGTTTTGAGAAGTTGGCTACTTTATTAAACGATAATTTTATCTCCCAAAATTTCAAATTCAAGTACTTAAAAAAAAAGTCTTTTAACGAAAAAATCACTCCATAAATGAAGTGATTTTCGCGGTCTGGACGGGACTCGAACCCGCGACCCCCTGCGTGACAGGCAGGTATTCTAACCAACTGAACTACCAGACCGTTGCTTAGAGCGGTTGCAAATATAACATAGATTTTAATAGAAACATCTATTTTTTCTATTAAGATTGTAAAAAATTAATACACAAACTTAACTCCCACAAAACATGAGTAGTAATTAAAAACAAACAGTAGCGAGAGGCTACAACATATTGTTAAAAAAAATTGTAACTTTAAACCCGTAACTGAAGGTTATACGAGACCGTTATGCACAAGTTGACTTGAAACCCAAGCTAACTTAAATATAGTAAATAAAAAAAAGTAGAGACCAGAAACTACTAAAAAAAACGGGGAGTAATCCGAAAATCCAAAAGAGTAGGAAATTTTAAACATCATAAATTATTATGAAAAAAGTATTTTTTTTAGCAATTACATTAGCTTTTACTAATGTAATTTTTGCACAAACCGAACAAGGTAAATTTGTATTATCAGGAGCAACTGGATTACAATTTATCAGCAGTAATGTTGATTATGAGTATGACGGACAATCACAAGGAGATGTTACTCAAAGTTCGTTTTCTATTATGCCTTCTATAAGTTATTTTGTAATGGACAATTTGGCTGTTGGATTATCTGCTAATTTTTCTTCAACCACTCAAAAAGACGAAGGAGATAAAAATACCGTTAGTTCTACAATGTTATTACCAACTGCAATCTATTATTTTCCTTTAGAGGGTCAATTTAAACCTTTATTACAATTTGGAGCTGGTCTAATGTCTACAAAAGCAAAACAAAGTTATGATTTTAACACTATTGAGGATAAAATGAGTGGTCTTGCCTTAAATTTTGGAGGAGGAGCTGCTTATTTTATAAATGATTATGTATCATTGAATTTTGGATTATCATATACTATGGCTAACTTAAAAGACAGTGATGATTCGGATTATGTACAAAAACAAGGCAACTTTGCAGCTAATATTGGGTTTTCAGTATTTTTATAATTAATTAAAAGTTAATTTAATAAAGTTTAGTTTTTAACTATAGGAATAAAAAAACCAGTGCATAACACCGTATAAAAATAATTGCGGTTTAGTGCTAAAATAAAGATAGTTGCGTGTTTGCTACATCTGATTTTCCTTCTGAAAATCCTCGCATACAAACCCGCAACTATTCTTATTCACAACCGTTGTAACCAATTTGTGAAAAACGGAACAATTCTTGAAATTAATTCTTTTTAACTTCAAAACCAAAACTCAATGAAAAAGATTATATTTCCCATATTACTGCTTATAAGTACATTAGTTTTTTTCAGTTCAAAAAAAAACTGAAAACTATCATAATGACGATAGTCTATCTGAAAAAATTGAAGCAACTCTTAAGAATTATATTAAAGATGATGATTATCAAGGCGCTATTCTTGTAGCAAAAGATGGGAAAATACTTTTTAACAAAGCTTACGGTTTTGCAAATAGAGAAAAGAAAATAAAAAAGAGGACTAAATCATAAGCCAGCAAAAACATTTTTTAATTAAAATTGCGATTACAATCAACGCAAATAATAAAGAATGAAAAAGTATTATTTCTTTATAAAATCGTCAAATCCCTAAAAAAACTAGTTGTCTATCGATTTTATATATTACCGAGCATTAATCTTTATAGATTGCCCACTTAATTCAAAATCAATGGTCATGAAAAAAATGCTTATTTGTAGTTTATTTATTGGAATATTTGGAATTAGTTGCGGTCAAGATTATACTCGACAGGCTGATAGTTTAAAAAATGAAGAATTACTTACGCCGGCATTAAAAAAATATTATGCTGGTTTAACACAAAATTCGTCAACAAAAATACACTATGAGATTGCTTCAATTTACGCTCTTTTATGGACTGCTCAAGCAAGAGACTCTGCATTCGTTCATTTAGATTATGCACTAAAAAATGATGCCACTTTAAAGGTTCTTGATAATCCATCTTTTTTAAGTCTCATTGAAGATCAACGGTGGAAAAAAATTGAAGATTCTCAATTAAACAAATATGAAACCGCAAATGAACCTATTAGAAATAAAACTTTTGCTCGGGAATTATTTAGAATGATTATCAAAGATCAAGGTTTTATGTATGTAGGTAATATTGAAAGAAAAAAGTACATGCAAAATGGAGGTTATTTTAGCACACCTACAATCTATCCTGTCCTTGCGATTGAGGAGAAAAACCATAAAGAGAATACTGACAAACTATTAAAGCTTCTAGACAAATACGGTTGGCCGACAGCTTCTCAAGTTACAGAATATGCCGCAGCTGGTGCAGCTCTAATCATTAATCATACAGATCATGAGACCAGAACTAAATACTTCCCCATGTTAGAAAAAGCTTTTAAAGAGGGAGAAGCACAACCGCTACGATTTGCAAAAATGAAAGATCGATTGCTGGTTGAAGAGGGTAAAAAACAATTATATGGTACACAGTGAAAGTTCGAAAATTCAAAAAAAGTACCTCATCCAATTGAAACACAAGAATATGTTGACAAAAGAAGAGCAGAAATAGGATTAGGCACGTTAAATATTTATTTGAAAGAAAGATTTGATATTGAATGGAATATTGAACAGAAAAAATAATTTTTCTCAATTCATCTATAATTGTTTATTATTAGTCAGTTAGTATCCGTGTTGGTAAAGTTTGTTGTTTGTGCAAAGTTTGTAATTGTAATTAAGCAAAGGCTTAAAAATGTGTAATTTTTTTTGTTTCAAGACACTAACCAAGAAAACATAAAAAAACAATCGTTACTTTTTAAAACTGTAATAATTTCAAATCTAATCAGTCATTAAAACAAACTTACGTAATGAAATTAATTTTACAACTATTCCTAATCACTTGTTTAATAGGAAAATCTTATGCCCAACCAAATGATAAAAATGTTTTTAGTAAAACCGATGCTTATTTAGAAGTTACAATAGATAGTCTACAACACGTAACACAAAATCTTTCAAAATCATAAAAAATCGAATTAAAAAAATGGACAAGAAATTACTATTTAGTACTTTATGGATATTTGTTACCGTAAATTATATTTTTTGCGATGTATTTACGCTTTTTTATGCTCCTGATCTTAATCAATTTTTAACAGGGCGTGTTGGAGACATAGATCTTACAGAGGGATTCTTGCTAACTTTTGCAATTATTATGGAGTTTGCAATGGTGATGATTGTATTATCAAGAGTTTTAAAATATTCTTTAAATCGTTGGTTTAATATTGTTGCGGGATTAGCATTCACAATAATTCAAGCAGGAACATTAATAGATGGCACCTTTACCATGCACTACCTCTTTTTCAGTATTGTAGAAATATCAACTACAATTTATATTGCATGGTCAGCATGGAATTGGAAAAGTTAAAGCAGAGTCCTTTTTAATATAAGTATGGCTTTAAGACTTCATTTAATATTTTGCAAACAGAAAATTATTAGAGAATTTAAGATTGTAAAACTTGCTAGTTACTTTTTTTAAAAGTATTGTTAGTTTTATTAAAAAGTATTGTTAGTTTTATAAAAAGTATCAATACTTTTTAAAGGATTCACGAGTTCCAAAAAATGCGAGTTTTAAATATAGTTTTTACCTTACAAAGGTAGTAAACAGCCTAAAACTAATTACCCATAAATCCTTTACTGTGCGGATATCTTTCCCTTGGCTAAATTGAAAAAGAGAATAGTATGAAAAAAAAGGAACAACATATTTTACTAAAAGATAATAGAAAGCTAGGCTTTTCAGAATTTGGGAATAAAGAAGGCTATCCTATTTTATATTGTCATGGTTCACAGAGTTCTAGATTAGAAATGCATTATGACATGTCATTTGCTGTTAAAAACAATATACGAATAATTACAATTGATAGACCCGGTCATGGAATTTCAGACTTTAACCCCAAAGGTTCAATTCTCGATTTTGCAAAAGACGTAAAACAGTTAACTGACTATTTAATAATTGAAAAATTTTCAGTTGCTGGCATGTCTGCAGGTTCTCCTTTTGCCCTAGGAGTCGCTTATTTGTTTCCAGAAAATGTTTGTAAAGTAGGCATAATTAGTGGATTTGCTCCGTTCTCTGCAAGTAACAAAAAACATCTTTCTAAAGAGGTAAAAATGATGCTTACTCTTGCTAAAAAATTTCCCTTTTTATTAAAAATACTACTTAAAATTCAAGTGAAGCAGTTAAATAAAAATCCTAAAAAAGCACTTCATGGTTTTCTAAAAGTCATGAGTCCACCAGACCGAGAAATTCTAAAAAATAATTTAGTAATGGAGATTATTGAAAATATGTTTAAGGAAGCATTTAGAAATGGTAGCAAAGGGGTTGCTTACGAAATTTCTAACTTATTGGTTCGTAAATGGGAGTTTCAACTAGACAAAATTAAAGTACCTGTAACATTTTGGCAAGGAGAAAGCGACAACAATGTTCCTTTGGCATGGGCAGAAAATATGACCAAGAAAATTAAAGGAGCAAACTTAATAAAATATCCAAAAGAAGGTCATTTAATTATATTTCAACATGCTGAAGAAATGTTTATAAGGTTAAAAACAAACGTGGCATAATAAGGTTCTAAAAAACATTAAAAGTACCAACTACTAAAAATGAATAAAGAAGAAAATTATATAAAAATTAACCGACAATCATGGAACAATATAACTGACACACATCTGAAGTCTGAATTTTATAATCTAAATGGTTTTTTAAAAGGAAAAACATCTTTAAACGATATTGAATTACAACTACTTGGAGATATTAAAGGGAAAAAAATTTTGCACTTACAATGTCACTTCGGCCAAGATACCATATCATTAAGCAGACTTGGCGCACATGTTACGGGTGTTGACTTATCTGATAAGGCCATTAAAAGTGCAAAGACAATTGCTAAGGACACCAATTCAAAGGCAAAATTTATTTGTTGTAATATCTATGAGCTACCCCAGTATTTGAATGAAAAGTTTGATATTGTTTTTACGAGTTACGGCACGATTGCTTGGTTGCCAGACTTAGAAAAATGGGCAAAAATCATTTCCAATTTTCTAAAACCAAATGGACAATTTGTTTTTGTAGAATTTCATCCAGTTCTTTGGATGTTTAACGACAGTTTTGAAAAAATTGTTCATCGGTATTTTAATTCAGGATCCATTGTAGAGTCAGAAAGTGGCACTTATGCAAATAAAAATGCAGACATAACGCAAGAATATGTAATGTGGAATCACAGTTTAAGTGAGGTAGTCAATAACCTAATTAAAAACGGTCTTGAAATAAATTCTTTGAATGAATATGATTATTCTCCTTATGACTGTTTTCAGAACACGATAGAATTTGAACCTAAAAAATATAGAATAAAACATTTAGAAAATATGATTCCAATGATTTATTCGATATCCGCAAAAAAGAAAAGCTACAAGGAACAAAATATCTAGGAATTGTTGTTGTAAATACATAAATTAGTACGTGTCGTATTGCTGTCATATCTTTGTCGCACCAGTGACCTATTGCTTGCAAAGATAAGGGATATTTAATATTTAGATTTGCATAAAATTTAAAACACTAAGATTATGAATTCTAACAAAACAAACTTAAGAGATATTAAAAAAATGAGATTAGAGCGTCATTGGTCGCAAGAACAATTGGCGGAAATGAGCGGTTTAAGCATCAGAACCATTCAACGAATAGAGAATGGAGAAAATGCTGGTTTAGAATCATTAAAATCTCTGGCTGCTGTTTTTGACACTAATATCGCTGACTCTAATAAGAGAGACGAAGCAGAGCAAATTAGAAAAGAAGAAGAATATGTTCAAAATGTAAAAGGATTTTATAAACTTGTTTTTTTCGCAATTCTTAACCTTATTATATTCCTCTTCCTCGCAATTACCGATTCAGATTCAGAAGGTTGGTTTCTTTTTCTTTATATGTTAATTTTTTGGGGAATTCTTCTCGGAATTTATTCCTACAATTATTTTGATATTTTTGGAGAAAAATGGAGGGAAAAAGTAATACAAAGAAAATTCAAAAAAAAATAAACCCTTTTATTATTACTAACGAATTGTGGAACTTGTCAAAAAAATTAAAGATAAAAACGTTTGTAATTAATTGCTTTGGCAAGTACTAAATCGATTAGGATAATCCTGTAGAATGTAAAGACAAATAATAGACATCAAAGATTTTCTATCTGTAATTTATTTGCTAAAACTCTGATTTTCTTGATTTTTATGAAAACAATTTGTTCGTTTAAAAGTCTTTACCTTTATGTTCTTTTTTCTATTTTTGTCTCACAAATCTTCGCATAAAACCATTAGCGATTGCACAGAAAAAAGAATCCTGATACAATTTTTTAAAATGAGAATAAGAAAATTACTTATACCTATATTTTGCATTTCAATGTCATTATCCTGTCAAAATAAGAACACCACCAACAAGAATGAAATCATTGAAAAAACAGGTTACAAGCATTTAAATTTTGGTAAACTATCCACTAGTGTTAAAAGTGATTTTTTAAGCCATACAAGAAGTTCAAATGTTCTTGCAGAAGATGGATATTATATTTGGGGAACTACAGTATTAAAATGGAAAGGAGCATATCATGCCTATTATTCGAGATGGAATAAAAAGTATAAACATGATGGCTGGATGACTCACTGTGAAATTGCGCATGCTGTTTCCTCAAAACCTGAGGGGCCCTTTAAATTTGTGAATGTAGTTTTACGTGATAAAAAAACAAGCGGATGGGATATTAACAATTCTCATAATCCTTACGCTATTGTGGTAGACGGAAAAATATGCTTGTACTATATTTCTAATGATATGAAGCCACTTTTAGAAAATGATAAATCGAAGATGACTTATCCTGATAGTTCTTGGTTTGCCGAAAACAGAAAACGATTAAGAAATAGTCAACGTATTGGTGTAGCAATCTCTCACAATCCTTCTGGCCCATTTTTACGCTCAGAAAAACCAGTAGTTCAACCAGATAATATAAAATTTAAAAATATTGCTGTTAACCCATCAATTATACATCATAACGATACCTACACTATGATTATGAAAGGGGATGATGTAAACAAAAAAAAGTGGTTTAGAATTCAGTTAGTAGGTACATCCTCAGCACCCAACGGACCTTTTAAGTTTGCATCAAAACCTGTATATGATGTGGCGCAAACGGAAGATGCTTGTATGTGGTTTGACAAAGTTTTGAATAAGTATTATATGGTTTGTCATGTAATGAAGAAACCCAATCTTGCTCTTTTCAATTCAGAAAATGGTACAGATTGGCAGCTAGATGAAAGAAGCGTTTTTATGAAAAAAGAGTTCACACTTTCTGATGGAACAAAATGGAAACCAGAACGTGTTGAACGTCCATTTGTTTTAACAAACGATAAAGGCCAACCTATAATGCTTTATGTTGCTGTTGCTGATAAAAATGTGAATGGTAATATTGCGATACCAATAAAATTGAAATAGTATATAAGAATAACGCCAGACTATTTCATTGACAGAGAAATTCCAGATTACAAATGGATTGAATTTGTAGACGAGAGGTTGAATGAATAATGTTAGATAATAACAACGCGCATAATTAAATTGAGAACGATAATAGCCATAGGAATGTTAATTATTTTCTGTTTTGCAGAAATAAGACCTTTATTGCCTTATGCAGAGTACACCATAAATTATGAATATATTTCAAAAGTCCTATGTATAAACAAAGATGAACCAACTCCCACTTGTAACGGAAAGTGTTATTTAAAGCAGCAATTAAAAAAAGCTCAAGAAACTGAAAAAAAAGACAAAGGAACACGAACCTTTGAACAAGAAAGAATCCCTAAAATATTATGTGAATGCGACCTTTCAAAAACAATAGTTGAGAATTTAAAATCAAAAAAAACATCACATTTTTATCAATTCGCAATTAAAGAATTAGTCAACTCACCTCCCACTCCTCCACCAAAATATTAATTAAACTTCTAACGGTTTCCTCTACAATGGAGACTGTATTTTTTTTAATTGATAAAACACAAAGTAATGTACAATAAAATTATATTGTCCGTAGTGGGCATTATTTTGCTATGCTCAAATGTAGCCATGGCTCAAGAATCTAAATGGAGTGGAGCAAGACCAGATGGTCATGCACCAATAAGCGTAATGGGAGATCATTACCACAAAAAAGGCGGACTTATGTTCTCATACAGGTATATGCCTATGTGGATGAACGGAAACCTAAAATCTACAGAGGAAGTTTCAGATGATGAAATCTATCAAAATTTTATGGTCGCACCACAAAAAATGAATATGAATATGCACATGCTAGGTGTAATGTATGCTCCTTCAGACCAGATCACATTAGCGGTGATGGGAAATTATATTTCAAATTCCATGGATTTAACAACAAGGATGAATGCTGATTTCACAACAGCATCTTCTGGTTTGGGAGATATTTCAGTATCCAGTCTAATAAAGATTTTAAATAAAAATAGACAATCATTGCATGCTAATCTTGGAATTTCAATTCCGATAGGTAATATTAACCAACGCGATGCAACCCCTATGATGAATGATGCACCATTAGCATACCCAATGCAGCTGGGAAGTGGCACGTGGGATCCAAGTTTAGGAATAACTTATTTAGGGCAATCTGATAAATTATCTTGGGGAGCACAATCTAAATACAAGCTAAGATTGGGAGAAAATTCTAAAAATTATACTTTCGGCAATCGTTTTGATGTGTTAGGTTGGGGAGCTATTAAAGTTTCAAATTACAATAGTTTATCAATCAGTTTAAGCTATTTTAACACCGAAGAAATTGATGGTATTGACGCTGACTTAAACCCTATGATGATGCCTTTATTTAATGCTAAAAATTCAGGAGTAAGTCAATTAAACCTCGGGATAGGAACTAATTTTTACGTTCCTAAAGGTAATTTGAAAAACTTACGAATTGGTGCTGAAATAAAAATTCCTGCCTACCAAAAAGTGAATGGAATTCAAATGAAAAAAACCTTAATCGCAACATTTGGAATTCAATACGCATTAGCGCATAAAAAGTAATTTTGCTCAACATCGTATAAAAATAATAGGGCGATTTTAGCTTGACAAAAACGTATTTTTCTGTCTGCTAAGTCTCCCTATTTTTAATTTTATTATTTTTAGAAGTAAATCAGTTATCTGTAATAAATCTTATTTTCTGACACTAACTAATATAAACACCATTGAGCAGCGATTTTTATAAAACATCCATTTTACCTTTTGCAGGAATAATCATCAAATTATGTCGTGCGTATACCAATTCGCAAGAAGATTTTGAAGATTATTACCAAGAAGTATGTTTACAAATTTGGCGGAGTAAAGACAAATTTCGCGAAGAATCTCAATGGAGCACATGGGTATATCGTGTTTCATTAAACGTTTGTTTAACCTTACTTAAAAAAAACAAAAAGAATGCGAAACCATTTGTTTCCGATGCTATCACTATTGAGGCAACCGAGAGCAATTATGCTTTTGCAGACGAATCGCTAAATTTATTATACGATGCCATTAGAAAGCTATCGGAAATTGATAGAGCAGTTATTATGCTTTATTTAGATGAAAAATCACAAAAGGAAATTGCTGAAATCATAGGAACAAATCCTAATAATATTGGTGTACGTGTGAACAGAATAAAAATTAGATTAAAAAAAATATTAGATGGAAAGATCAATTGAAAATATATGGAAAGAAGGTTTTCTTAAGAGTGATGCATTAGTAGCACCAAAAATAAACAATCTCTATAACCAAAAATCAATTCACATCATTGATAAATTTAAACGAATGTTTAAAATAAATTTGATTGCTATTGTAGTATTCTCATTTGGTTTTTTAATTGTCTCTTTTTTTGTTGGGATACCAATAACGGGGGTCATGTTTTTTATTACCCTTTCAATACTTGTTTTTATTAACAAGAAATTGTTAAATGGTTTAGATAAAATAGATATGGGTATCAGCAGTTATCAATACTTAAAAGTATTTAACCAATGGGTAAAAAAACAGGTATCCATAAATGAGAAAATATCAAAGTTTTTGTACCCAATTATTTTTATATCTATGATTTTAGGTTTTTGGTTTAAAGACGCCCAAGGTATGCCTTTAGGAAAGAGATTAGTAAATGAGGTTCTCAAAGCATTTCCTGATATTTATTTAGTCTATGGTATTCCACTAATAGGAATCGTTATTGCACTTTTAATTACAATTCTACTTGGTTTTTTTGGAGGGCGAATTTATAAATGGGATTTAAATATCGTTTATGGGAGAGTATTCAGAAAACTTAAAGAACTGATGACTGATATAGAAAGTTTAAGAAGCTAAACTTTTAAATATTTCATTATTACGCACTCTTTTATTTTTTTTGAAAAAACGAAATCAAAAGTGTAATGTTTTTTTGTTTTAAGACACTAACCAAGAAAACATTAAAAATTATGAAACTAAAATATGTAAGTAATCTTTTTGAAAATTTAATCGATGAGACAAGTAAAAAGTCGGAGATAAAGATTTATCAAGAATTTATTCAAATTATTACTAGTTTAGAAAATAAAGATTTATCAGAAAATGAAATTAAATCTATTGAAACAGAATTAGATCGAATGAAATTAAGATCAAATTCTCGAAACAGAAAAAAATATTACAAAAAAGCACTCAATGCTTTTAAAAACTATTTAAAAGAAACATATTCTCTCACTACAAAGGGGTATTACACACAATTATATGGAGGCTTAGGATTATCATTTGGATTATTATTTGGTGTTGCTATTTTATCTAACCTAGAGCGCTCATTAGGTCTTTCTTTAGGTTTAATTGGTGGCATGGTGGTTGGCTCAATTATGGGAAGAAACAAAGATGCTCAGGCGAAAATATCTGGAAAAACACTCTAATTTATTGATGAAGTAAGTTATCAAAATCTGAGATTTTTTGATTACTAACAATCATGTCATTTTTTTAATACACTTTAGTATAATGTCCATAGGCTTTGAAGAAAAATAGCTTCAAAACCCATCATATTCTTCTACTTGTAACAATACTGCTCTTAAAATTTAAAGGATTTTGTCTGCGGTTGATTTCCTTTGGCTAAATTAGTTGCGCAACTATACAACGAAGCGTTCAATTAAAACTTAAACGACTCATCCGCTGAAAACAACAATTGAGTAAGTAAAATTAAATCTATTTATCTTTATTACTGACTTTTGTTCTATAATACAGAACCCTGTTAATAATGAAAACCACAGAGCACATATCTCCTACAATTTCTAAAACGAAACCTCATCCACTTTGGCGATGGTTTTGGCTCACTTTTCTTGTAGTTTCACTAACGTATGCATGGTATTCTTTTTATGCTCCATCTAATGAAATCAAATGGGCTAAAAATAGTACTACAATTCAAAAAATCACCAACGATTCTCAAAAAAATACACTTATATTTTTTACGGGCAAATGGTGTTCTCCTTGCCGAATCATGAAACGCGAGGTGTTTGCAGACAAAGAAGTTGCAAAGGAAATCAATTCTAAAATTACACCAGTAATAATTGACATTGACGATACAAATACCAAAGAAATAGTTAAGCATTATAAAGTTCATGGAACACCTACAACAATTATTATAGATTCTGAAGGAAAGATAATTGAGAATATCTTAGGTAAAATTGAAAAAAATAAATTCCTTGAAATACTAAGCAATCTCGAACGGAATAACTAAAAAGAAAGTATCATCATGAACAAAACAAAAACAAAAAAAATGACTAGAATTATATTGTTATTAGGTACAATAACTTCTTTCTTTTTCGTGCCATGGATATTGGTAAAAGCTTGGATTTTACCTTTGCCAAATACAGTGCAAGAACAATTAGATGAAGCTCTTAAACATGGGTTCGAAGGCATGATTGTTTATATAGATCAAGCCAACAAAGAACCTCAATTTTTGGCTGCTGGTTGGCACAATCGAGAAAAAAAGATTCCAGCAAAACCCAAAGCTCTTTTTAAAATTGCAAGTATCAGTAAACTCTATGATATTGTTGCTTTGACCAAATTGGTTCATAAAGATAGTCTTTCTTTAGACAAAACAGTTGCAGATTATTTTCCAGAACTAGTTGGCGTTATAGACAACGCAGAAAAGATTACTTTACGACAAATGGTTCAGCATAAAAGTGGTATTCCAAACTTTACAGACGCACCTGATTTTTGGGCAAACCCAACAGAAACTTTTGATGAAAGTATTGCACTAATTAAAGGCAAACCTGCCAACTTTAAACCTGGTAAAAAATACGAATACTGCAACACCAACTACCTATTAATCAACAAAATAATGGACGATGTGTTGGGCTATCATAATTTTCAATACATTCAAGAAGAAATACTTACTCCTCTTAATCTTAAAAACACTTTTGGTTCTTTAAAAGAAGTAAATTTAGAGCGTGTAATGAGTGGCTATCACATAGGCCATCCACATGATTTAAAAACAGATGATCACGGTATGCATGCTACTGCAGAAGACGTTGCTATTTTTGTAAGGGCGCTAAATGATGGGTCTGTATTTGAGAAAGAAGAAAAAGAAATATATGCTTCCTTATATGAGTATGAACATTCTGGCTGGGTTCCTGGATATCAGAGCTTTGCTAAATATCACAAAGACCTAGATGCTGTAATTGTAGAATTCTATAACACAACAGACTCTAAACTTTATAATTGGAACATATCAGAAATCGTAAATAATAGAATAGAAAAAATTATTAGATTAAAGACTAATAAAAGTAATGGATCTAATTAATTCTAGGTTCTAAACTACGCACCACACCTCTTCAAGAATTTTTAATTGCTATTTTGCGCGCTCGATGATGTACTAAAACAATCAACAAATTTTAAATGTTTTTTTTTGAATTAGTTGCAAAAAGGGCACAGTATTTGAGTCTAACCATAAAATGTTTTAAAAAAATTATATATGAAAAAAGCTTTTAAAATAATCTTATTATCTCCTTTGATGCTAATTTTATTTTTATTGGCATTTTTGTCAATTAAGTATTCTCCAACTTATGTTTACCGCCTTATAAAAATGAATGTGGCAGATGTTTATGACTATAAAAATTTTGAGAATAGAGACATTAAAGGGGCTAAAAGTTTTTATAGTTTTGAGAAAAAAAATGAGGAAACGTATATTGAATCTTTATTCAATGATAGAGTTTCACAATCAGGATTTCAGTCTTTTGATGAATGGGCAGAAAAGTCACAAACAACCGCACTAATTTTTATTCGTAAGGATACCATTCTTTATGAAAAATATTTCAATGGATTTTCAAGAGACTCATACTTCCATTCTCAATCTGTAGCAAAATCATTTATTTCTTTTTTAATTGGAACTGCTATTGATGACGGACGTATACAAAGTATAAATGATCCAATAACAACTTACATACCGGAATTAAAAGAACGAGACCATCGTTTTGAGAAAATAACAATCAAAAATCTTCTCGAAATGCGCTCAGGTCTTAAGTACAACACTGATTTTTTACCTATTCTCAACATTCACGCTCCTTGGAATGATGAAGTAATTGGGTATTACCACCCTAATGTGAGAAAGATATTACTCGAAAAAATTGACGTCGAATCTGAACCCGGTAAAGCATTTGAATACAATAATTACAATACAAGTTATCTAGGACTAATTATCGAACGTTCAACCAAAAAGACGGTGTCTAAATATTTAGAAGAAAAACTATGGTCTCAAATCATGGAGTATGACGCGTTATTTTCTATAGACAGTAAAGAATCTGAGTTTGAATATATGCCAAGTAGGCTGATTGCAAGAGCTATTGATTATGCACGATTTGGGAGTCTTTTTCTAAAAAAGGGAAATTGGAACGGAAAACAAATCATTTCAGAAAATTGGATACTAAAATCAACAAGAGAGGACAAAACAATATCTCGAGACCATTACCCTGATTGGTTGGGAAGCGGATGTAAACGTAATTATTATTCGCGTCAATGGTGGGGAAATACAAATTGTGATGGAACTTTTCAGTTTTTTGCCAATGGAAATCTTGGACAAAATATTTATGTTATTCCCGATAAAGAAACTGTTATTGTGCACTGCGGAAATTCGTTGCAACAATACAATGATGGTGATTTAATGAAAATCGCTGAAAAACTGAGAGAATAATGAAGCAAAGCATAACCTACTACATAACGCTCTTTGTTATCAGACTTAAGGGAGTAAAAAGAAGTTTTAGTAAAACCCCAGTGGATTTCGAAAAAATTAGAAGAGAAGATATTCATCAACCCAATGGACGTTTTTTCAAAAAACACTTATTAGGGAAATTTAAAATTTCGGACTCCACAATTTCAGAAATTGGACTCGATAAAAACTCCAAAAATCTTTTGATATTTATACACGGAGGAGCCTTCATTTCTGGGCCTGCGAAACATCATTGGGATACAGTAAAAGAAATTGCAAAAAAATCCAATTGTAAAATTTGGATGTGTGATTATCCAAAGGCTCCAGAAAATCAAATAAGCAAAATATCGCAAAATATAGATGCTATTTACTCTAAAGCGCTAGAGAGTTATCAGGCAAATAAAATCTCTATGATCGGAGATTCTGCTGGAGGCACATTAGCAACTGCTCTTATTCATCGATTGATTTTGAAAAAAGTAGCCTTGCCTAAAAAGTTGATTCTAATTACGCCTGTTATGGATGCAAGCATGTCTAATCCTGAAATTAAATTAATAGAAAAAACAGACCCAATGCTCTCAATAACGGGCGTTTTGAGCGCAAAAAAAATGTGTGCCGGAAATAAAAATTTAAAAGATCCTATAATCTCCCCACTCTTCGCTAATTTTGAAGGATTCCCAAAAACCATTTTATTTCTTGCTCAAAATGATATTATGTATCCCGATGGAAAATTAGCTAAAATAAAGATGAAAAAAAGCAACGTTAATATTGATGTGATTGAAGGAGAAAACATGCCTCATATATGGCCTTTATTACCTGTTATGAAGGAAGCTAAAACTGCTCTAAATTTAATAATTCAGGAAATAGATTCGCCTCACATGTAAATAAGAAGCGTAAAAACATCTAAGAATAATCATTCAGGTGTAATGAAATGCTTTTTAATTGTATTATTATTCTTTAGGGTAACTCTTTATA